>OKRW01000127.1_pt1 | contig 73792 bp, 52 predicted proteins | sample 1601151 | NCBI WGS metagenome assembly OKRW01 (sample SAMEA3541471, study PRJEB24748) | human gut metagenome | biome: human gut; feature: human-associated habitat; material: faeces | place: China | collected 2012 | reverse complement strand
AAAACCGCACCTCCGAATCTTGGTTTGTCTTGCCCAAGATTCGGGGTGCAGTTCAGGAATCGGGGCCGTTCTACGTTTAGGTGCCGAAGTTCTTATTGCTCGCGAGGGACGAGCGATCGTTCCGTGTTTGGGTGACGAAATTCTTATTATGACTGAGAAGCAACTGCCGATCTGGTCTCGATTGTGAAGAACTGGTGATAGGCGGGTATTCTCGGAAATTCGGTCTTGCATTAATCGCTGAGGCTGGTAATATATTTTCTTGCCTTAAGGCACTTAACATATTGCGGGGTGGAGCAGTCTGGTCAGCTCGTCGGGCTCATAACCCGAAGGTCATCGGTTCAAATCCGGTCCCCGCGACCAAAAGTTTCAGCAGGTCAGAACGGTAAAAGTTCTGGCCTGTTTTTTTATTTGCCTTATGGAAAACCTGTTTTTGGGTCGAATATGGGTCGAATTTCTCAAAAAAGAATTTTTCGACCCATGTTCGTATTCCCTTTGTATTACGAGGAGCCATTTTTGAACGGCAGTCGCCTTTTTCTTGAATTCGTTAAAAGGCCTCCTGCGCGCCCGGATTCCCATTGCTGCTATTGTTTCCCCGAAATCGTCTTCATCTATATGGGGCATCTTCAATTTTGTTGCGCAACGAAATTGAAAATGTCTCTGCTACACTCGAAAAAAGATAAGGCAGTAGGCGCAATAATCTGCCCTCGCTTATCGTAGGAGGGGTCTGTATGGAGCACATAACAACACTTTCGTTGGAAATTGAGCCTCGTGAAAGTTTGGGGGTTTCGCATGCAAACATCTGCTCTCTTGGGCCAATGCTCCAAAGCGTTCTTATGGAATGTGCCGATGACTCGTATGTCGAGCAATTGCACGCATCAACATTGAACCCTTATAGCCAGTATTGCTGCGTCTTGGACGATGGCGGCATTGTGTGGCGCATGAGCGCCTTGACAGACGAAGCGGCAAGTCGTCTGCTCGAACCGGCAGGAAAGATTGAGTCGTTTACGCTTCGCAATATAAATGCATCCTTTTCTGTTGTGAGGAAGACTTGCGAGACGGTTGGCGTTGATCGGCTCCTCGATATTTTGAAGAATTGCGAAGAGTCCTCGTTTCGCGTTAGCTTCGTTGCTCCGGCATCATTTAGAAGCAAAGGGCAGTACGTCATCGTGCCTGATGTTCGCCTTATGTTTCAAAATCTGTTGATGCGCTACAACCAAGTGTATGCTGGCGACTCCGAGATAGATGCCGCAACTGTGGACTACATTGCGGAGCATACTAGGATTTCGTCCTATGCGCTTCGTTCGCGGTATTTTTCGCGCACGATGGATAAAGCTGACAAAATTCCAGCATTTGTTGGAAATATTACCCTGCACGTATCAGGGCCTCAATCGTTGAAGGGGCTTGTTGCCATGCTTTTGCATTTTGGTGAGGCGTCGGGTATTGGCGTTAAAACTTCGATGGGAATGGGCGGCATACGACTTATCTGAATTCCATAAAATTATGCGGACCTTATAGCAAGGAGGGTCAATTGGACGACAAGACGGTTCTGTACTTTGGTGCGCTTCTCCACGATATCGGCAAGGTGATATACCGAGGGTCTTCGGGGAAAGGAACGCATTCTTCGCTTGGTGCCCAATTTATCAGCGATGACGTCTCTCCGCTTAACGATTGTTTTTGTAGCGCCGAAGGGCGAGGGATTGTTGAACAGATTCGCTATCACCATGCGAGAGAAATGTCGTTGGCCTCAAACCTCCATTCAGATTCGCTTGCGTTCATCACCTATTTCGCCGATAACATTTCAGCAGGAATGGACAGAAAAAACGAGGGCGAGGATGGCGCTAAAGCGTTTTTCGACAAGAATGTCGACCTGCGCAAAATATTTAACATCCTTAATGGGCATCACGACGATTGCGTCATAGCCCATAAGGATTACAACGCTGTACGTGAATCGATAAAGCGACAATTGGCATGCATCCAGATCTCTTCGCAAGAGGTCAACTCGCTGCTCAATCTTCTTGAGGCAACTACGAGCGACATTCCTTCATCGACCAATAAATCAGAGTTAGTCGACGTTTCGTTGTACGACCATGCTAAAACTACCGCGGGACTTGCTGCGTGTATCTATGACTATTTTTCGGCCCATGATATTACCGACTATCGTGAAGCACTTTTTTCTGGAGAGGCATCGCGCTCGTTTTATGCGGAGCCCATGTTCCTTCTCGTTACGTGCGACATGAGTGGCATTCAAGATTTCATTTACAACATCAGCGGTTCGCGGGCCTTGAAGCAATTGCGCGCCCGTAGTCTTTATCTTGAGCTGATGATGGAGCATATCGTTGACGAGCTCATGGAAAGGCTCCGTCTTAATCGTGCGAATGTCCTCTACACGGGCGGAGGCCATTCTTACATGCTCATACCGAACACGGATGAAGCGAAGTGGGTCGTGGAAGTCTTTCAGGCTGAACTGAAAGACTGGTTTATTCGAGAACATGGTGCCGATTTGTATGTCGCTTTCGCTTGGGTGGAATGCAGCGCGAATGATCTTGCAAATAGGGGCGACGATAAGCGGCGGTTTTCTGAGCTGTTCAAGGCTTTGTCCACGGGTTTGTCTAGAGCGAAAGCTTCTAGGTACACGGCGGATGACGTGAGGCGCATGAATTTCGCCTGTGAAACGCAAGATACGGGTCGAGAGTGTCGTGAGTGCCATCGTTCGACTGCGCTTGCAAGTCATGATGAAATATGCATGACGTGCGGGGCTCTTCAGGACATTTCTAATGACCTGGTGCGTAAAGACGTGTTTGCAATTGTGGATTGCGAAGTCGAAAACCGCACTAATTCGAATCCTCGTCTCTCTCTGCCTTTCGGAAAGGAACTGCTTTTATACGATAGGCAGCACTATCTTAAAGAGCGCCCTGAAATAACTCGCGTATATACGAAGAATTCATGGGACGCGGGAATAAGTCTGGCGACACATATTTGGATGGGTGATTACACCGCCGATACGGACGGAAAGGGGATTGCCGCATACGCCGACCGCGCGAGCACATTGGAGGAAGGCTATGGAATCAGGCGCCTTGGAGTGCTGAGGGCCGACGTCGACAATCTTGGCGTCGCGTTCGCGAGTGGTATTCCTTTTGAAAAGGCGTCAATCAGTCGAACGGCCACATTAAGCAGATCGTTGAGCTTCTTCTTTAAACGCAAGATTAATGAAATTTTGGAAGAAGGTGCTTATCAGCTGCAAATCATCTATTCCGGTGGCGATGACCTCTTCATTGTTGGAAATTGGAGCGACGTCCTTTATGCGGCGCTGGATATTCGAGCTGCGCTCAAGGAATTTACGGGCAATGGGGCTTTGACTATTAGCGCGGGCATTGGCATGTTTGACGAGAAATACCCCATTGCGCGCATGGCATCGGAAACTGGAAGCTTGGAGGATGCCGCAAAGCTTTATGCGGAGCGGCGGCCGGATGGGTCAATTTGCCTAAAAAATGCCGTTGCTCTTTGGCGCGGCGATGCGGTGTTTAGCTGGGATAGTCTGTCCAATATAGTGGAGCCGCGTATGCGCGAGATTGCCGACATATTCGCGAGTAATGAAAAGGGCAAGGCGTTTGTGTACAAGATGGTTGCTCTACTGCGCAATTATGACCAAGTGATTTCCGCGCCTCGTCTTGCGTATTTGCTTGCAAGAAGCTTTGAAGATAGCGAGGATCGCGACGAGCTGTGTCGGCGATTCTATTCTTGGGCTTCGGACGAACAACAGCGGCGCTGTCTTGTTGCCGCGCTTGAGTGGTATGTATACAGCATTAGGGAAAGGGGATAGCGATAATGCAAGGAAGCAACGAAACATTGTGGCTAACCGACAAGGTTGCGATAAGCGGAGCGAATTACGCGCAGGTCGCGGAGGCAATCGTCTCGGCGCCGAATACGGATGGACGTACGCGAGGCATGAAGGACAAATTTAAGCGTCTTTCGATGTCGAAGCTTCGAGGAATATATGGCCTTGTTACTAATGTGTATACGCGCGTCAACACGCCAAGCGATCTAGAAGAGAACCTCTCCGACCTTCAATACATCAAAGTGAAAATGGCATACGAGTCAGGGCGCGATTTTACGGTAAAGGATTTCATTTCGGAGACGCGTTTGATGGCGTTGCTTGACCAAGTTCATAGCTACGACCAATTCATACTGTACTGCCGCTACGCGGAAAGCTTGGTTGCTTATTTTAAATTCTATGGAGGCAAGGAGTAGTTCCATGGCATACACCAAAATCAAAATAGAAGGCGTCATTGAAGTGAAATCTGGCCTCCATATTGGCGGCGATGACTCGTTCAGTGCTATCGGCGCTATCGATTCGCCCGTTGTGCGCGATCCGCTGACGCGCGATCCCATAATCCCAGGGTCTTCATTGAAGGGAAAAATGCGTTCTCTTTTGGCACGGGACAAAGGCACGGTGCCGGTAGGCGGAACGCAGGGATTTGAAAACGATTGTATCGAGATTAAGCGATTGTTCGGCTCGAATGCGAAAGGCAGTGACGCGTCGGGTTCAGGTGTGCAAATGTCGCGTCTTCAGTTTTGCGACTGCTTTCTCTCCAATAAGAGAGAGTTGCCCCAGATTTTCGAAAACAAATTCGAGAACACCATCGATCGCCTGACTTCCGTTGCGAATCCTAGGCAAATAGAACGCGTGGTGAGGGGTTCGGAATTTACGTTCGAGCTTATCTACAATGTTGAAGAGCCCTCGGAGGTTCCAGAGGATTTCGAGAATATCGCGAAAGCTATCGAGCTGCTTGAAAATGACTACTTGGGTGGTGGAGGTACGCGCGGTAACGGACGCGTTTGTTTCCGCGATTTAACTGCGCATGTCGTGACGGGCGATGCCTCGTTCCCCATTCCGGATTTGGGGTAAGGCATCATGTCCGATCGAATTGTCAAGTTGTCGTTTCACGCGCCCGTTCATTTTGGGCGACGGCGCCTGTCTGATAGCGAATATATATGCGATGCCGCGACATTGTTTAGCGCATTGTACATAGAAGCTTTGAGTATGGGCTGTGCCGACGATTTATTGCATGCCGCGAAAACGGGTGAAATCGCTTTTAGCGATGCGTTTCCATATATCGGAGAGCAGCTCTATATTCCTAAGCCCATGATTGCGTTGCCGCGGGCGGTGGAGGCGCGGTCGGAATCGAGCGATTCTAGGTCGCGAAAAGCGAACAAGAAGCTGAGATTCATTCCTATGAAGAAATTGCCCGATTACCTAGATGGGTCGTTCGATTTTGTTAGTGAACTGGGGCGTTTTGATTTGGGCGCATCGTGCGTGCGAACAAAGGTGAATCTCACCAAAGCGGCTAGCGAGGATGCTGAGCCGTATCACGTGGGTGGATTCTCGTACAATCCTGGATGTGGAATCTATTTCATTGTACGAGGAACGTTTGACGTAGAGCCTCTTTTTGTGCAGCTAGGCTTTTCGGGAATTGGGGGCAAGCGAAGCAGCGGTTATGGACGCTTCTCCCCGAAATTCCTCGATGCGAACCTTCCTGGCCTTGCAAGTGAGGACGATTTCGGCGAAAGGGCGATGCTGCTCTCTTCGTCACTTCCTCGAGAGGACGAATTGTCCGATGGTCTATTTCGGGATGCTCAATATCGTCTTGAAAAGAAGGGCGGGTTTGTTCAATCGTGTGCGCATGCCCCAACTCCGAGGAAAAAGCGCGATATGTGGGTGTTCGCACCGGGCTCCGTATTTGACCGTCCGTTCGGGGGTGGGGTTTTCGATGTGAATCAAACGAAAGGTGCGCATCCGGTGTACCGTTACGCCCGGTCGATGTGGATGGAGTTGTAGGAATGTCGGTTCGTCGATACATTTTGAATATCACTGCTGTGGGACCTATCCATATTGGAAACGGAATGAGGTATGGCAAAAAGGATTACTTTGCAAGCGGAAATGATTTAGCGGTGCTTGACGCGCGCAAGTTCGCTTCGCAGATGAATGCCGAGCAGATGGGCAGGTATTGCGTATTTCTTGAAGATTCGAGCGATAGGGGCGGCTTGCAGGGTTTCTTAAAAAGGAATCCCGATTTGGCGAAAATAGCAGATAGGTCGGTGGCATATAGGATTAATTCCCCTTTGGCTACGGCACGCCGCGGCAGCGTGCAATATCACGATGTTTGGGAGTTCGTTAAAGACCCATATGGGAATCCCTATATTCCTGGGTCGAGCATAAAAGGCATGTTGCGCACTGCGATTTTGTTCAGCATTTTGTCTGAGGAAGAGGAATATCGCGCGTTGTTTGAAGAGGCCCATCTTTATGGTAAGGGCAGGCAACGTGCCGATAGGGCTATAGTGAAAAAGGCTCTATGGAAAGAACGGCCGGATTCTTGCAATCAGGACATTGTCAATGATGTCTTGAAATACTTGTCGGTCGCCGATTCGTCTCCGTTGTCGGTCGAAGATCTAGTATTCGTTAAAAAATACGACCTCTTTTCAAAGGATGACCCGGCGGATCACAAGCTCGATATGGGGAACTTGACGCTGCGCGAAGGCAATGAGTTGGATGTGTATCGTGAGTGTCTGCGACCTGGTACGAGTATTTCGGTTGAGGTTGCTCTGGACGACCGCATCGATGCTTATTTGAATACGCCCGTACTAGATGAAAAGGGCTTGTGCGAGATTCTTCAAAAGCAATTCGATTTCTATTCGGAGCGTTTTCTGAGCCATTTTGAACGGGGCAAAGAGGAGTCGCCGGCGAGCAATTCCTCAGATGGTAGATGTCAGTACGTAATTCAGTCGGGCCCTCTTGCGGGCATGAGATGCCGTAACCATGCCGTTGAGGGAACGAAGTATTGCAATAAGCATGCGGGCGAGGCATCTGAAGGACTGCCGACGAGTGAAGCTGTTTGCTACCTTGGTGGTGGTGTCGACTTCATGAGTAAGACTATTGTTGCTGCGCTGTCTGGTTCCGAGAGGGAAAGCGTCGAAGCTATTTCCCAAATTCTGTTTGAGCAATTCCCCACCAAAATCGATCGTTCGATATATCCAGGACTGTCTGATAGGGTTAGGCGTGCCGGCTTCGACCCCCAAACAATGAAAGCCTTCTACGATCGCAAAACAGGGAGGTTGAAGAGAGGAAAAGACGATCATCGCCATTGGCGTGATGCCGAATTGGGTGTATCTCCGCACACAATGAAATGGGGACTTATCGGTAAACGAAGGTATCCAATGGGAAAATGCACTGTTTGCGTTAAGGAGGCATAGATGACAACGCTGTTTTCGCCCATAGGAACCGCGGATCCCTTCACCCAGCTCGGTGACGGGCCAATGCTTCATATCGTTAGGCATCGACAGCCGTCTCGAATCGTGCTGTACTTATCTCCCGCTATGGCAGCATATCAGCGCAAAGATCGGCGATATACGACGGCAATCGGTCGATTGTCGGAATCGATGGGCGTCCCCTTGCCAGAAGTGAAGATTATCGAATCGGATTACGATGAGGTATATCGCTTTGATCGATATATAGAAGAGTTCGGTTTCATACTGAAAGAGCTCTCGACGCCTCACGAACCGGTATTGGTGAACGCTTCGTCGGGAACGGCTGGGATGGCTCAAGCGTTGGTTGCTCTGGGGTCATTTGGGCGTATTAACATGGAATTGCTTCAGGTTCTGACTCCGAAGCACGGAATCAACGCCCGTCATGATCGCGAAAACCCCGATGAGTACGACTTTGATGCGCTTTGGGAGTGGGATTGTGAAGTCGAGTGCGATTCCGAGGTTAGAATTGTGCCCGTGCAAACGCCGAACTTTAGCGAACAGCTCCTAAAGGAAAACGTAATTGCTCTTATTGGCGGGTTTGAATATGAGGCAGCCAGCAAGATTGCAAAGCAGATTTCATCGATAGACGCAAAAGCTATGCAAATGATAGACGCGGCAGCTGCTAGGCTCAACCTTGATGGTGGCGCTCCTGCAAGAGCGTTTGGTGGCACCGATTTATGCTACAGAGCGAACGACTTTCTGCTGGAGTATTTGTACGTTATGGAGGTGCGACTCGCCCAGGGGCATTGGGCTGAGTTTATGCGCTCTCTCTCGCCGGCTCTTACGGAATTGATGAAAGAGAAATTGCGGCCGTATTTGTCCGAAAGGGCCTATGAGCGGTTTGATGACGGGAAGCCGACGGGAAGATTTGACGCCGAGGTGATTAGCGCCGACCCTAGGCTTGCTTCGACTTTACAGAGTTGTCACTACGATAATAGGGGAGCTTTCATCTCGAATGACGCCTATTCTCGACTTATTGAAGAGTATTGCACAGACGCGCATGTGGCTGACAAAATTAGGCAGCTAAGGCGCGCGGAGCGGCAGTCGCGCAATTCCTTAGCCCATTCTCTGCGTGCTTCGACGCGTAGGATGATTGAAAAAGAATGCGGCATGTCGCTTGATTCCATTATGAAAATGCTATTCGAATTGCATGGCTCGGCGAATCCTGGATTGTACGGCAGGATTAATCAGGCAATTATTGCAAGACTCTAAGGTGTTGAGTGGTTGGGTATGGCCCACGTTTATCTAACAAGAAGCGATGTAAAGTTGGGATTTTCGCAAGGGCAGCTTATCGCTAAGGGAATAAGCGATGACTTTGAACGTCGACTTTCCTTTTGCAACGTAGAGAGTCTCAACGTGTTCGGTAATCCGCAGATATCGACTCAGCTTGTGCGCGAATGCCTTTCGTCAAATATTCCCATTGGGTATTACACCGAAGACGGACACTACTTGGGAAGGGCTGTTTCTTCTGATCATGCAGATCCTTTTCGACAAAGACGACAAGCCATGCTAACTTTTGATGATGGGTTTTGTCTCGCGTGGGCAAAGCTCATCATCGAGGCAAAAATAAAGAACAGCCTCTCTTTTCTTTTGTCAATGAGAGATGTGTACGCGTTCTCCGATGAGGAATTGAAAGGGATGGCGCATTCCCTCCAATGCATTGATCAGGCTTCTAGCGTTGATGAAGTGATGGGGTTCGAGGGAAATGCGGCAAAATGCTATTTCCAGTGCTATTCGAAATTGTTTACAGGCTCTGGCTTCTGTTTTGAGGGAAGGAATTCTAGGCCTCCTAAGGACCCCATTAATGCGCTCCTTTCATACGGCTATAGCGTTTTGCATAGAAGCATAACGGGGGCGATTGAGCGCCATGGCCTTTGCCCTTATTTTGGGTTTATGCATAAAATCAAGCGAGGCCACGCTGCTTTATCCTCCGATTTGATTGAGGAATATCGAACGTTCCTTGTTGACAGAACGGTATTCGGTTTGGTCTATTCTTCCGAAATCGGTCCAGAGGAGTTTGTTTCTGCTCAAAATGGTGCGGTTTATATGTCGAAAGATCTCATGGAAAGAGTTACCAAGGCATTGTCGGATGCCGTTTCTCGGAAGGCTCAGTTCTGCCAGGCCTACGGGGACGGTTATCAATACGGCTTTCATGCGGCGCTCGACAAGAAACTCTGTAGCGTTGTTGATGCCATAGACGCTGGCGACGCTATGTTGTATCGGCCATTTTTATGGGATGGTAAATAATGGGTGGCTTGCGGAAATCTGAGCGCTCTTTTGGGCGAACACTGGGACCCTCGCCGTCTGAAAATAAGTTTTATATTTTGGTGATGTTCGATATTGCCAGTCGAAGGAAATACACCCTTCTTGTGAGGCTGCTAAAGCGGTATAGCCACCGAATTCAAAACTCGGTATTCGAGGGCCACCTGAAACCAGCTGATATCAAGATGCTGCTCGACGAGGTTGAAAAGCTGATGCAATCGGAGCGCTATTTCGACCCAAATGACAAGGTTCGAATATATAAAATATCGGGTGGTTGTCGGGCTATCATTTTTGGTGAATGTGAGACCAGCGATGATGATCTGAGCAGCGACATTTTTATTTAGCGTATAATTACGGGACATGACAAGGCTACTGGACAGGCATAAAACTTTTAAATTATTCCTTCTTCGCTCCAGTTTGTCCATACCTTTGATTAGCTCTATTCCCCGAGAGGGGTCGGAAACCCGTCAAGGCGAACTATAAGCGAAACGTATATATTAGTTTGATTAGCTCTATTCCCCGAGAGGGGTCGGAAACTAGTCAGCTTGGTGAGAACTGTTGTTTGCAAACACCATTTTGATTAGCTCTATTCCCCGAGAGGGGTCGGGAACTACTCGGTGGGCACCGAGAACTTCAGCTGCGTCTGGTTTTGATTAGCTCTATTCCCCGAGAGGGGTCGGAAACCTGAAGCACTGGTAGCCAGTCGTTACGGTCTCGTACCTTTGAATAGCTCTATTCCCCGAGAGGGGTCGGAAACTCGACAGACATTTCGTATACGTGGGTTTCTTTGTCAATTTGATTAGCCCTATTCCCCGAGAGGGGTCGGAAACCGGCCGGCCATGCTCGCCGTGTGTGGGTGCATAGGCTTGACCGATTCGGATGTCAGTCGACCAATTGCTGTCGCAAAAAAGGCCGATTCCGAATTTCCGGAATCGGCCTTTGCTGTTGTTGGACGAAGTTGCGGGAAGCAAGCTAGACTTGATCCGTTGCTGCCGTCTCGTTACTTCAAAGTTACCATTTCGAACATGGGCAAGGCATCTTCCCAGGTGAGATTGCTGTTGGCATAGATGCTGACCGTTGTGCCGTTCGATGCTTCGGCATACAGGTACGTGGCGCCATGCGTAGCGACGAAGCGCGTCCACGTCACGCCATTGATTTCGACTTCGTCAATCTCGCCGCCACCCATGTTGTTCTGGGCGAGCTTGGCTTCGCCCATCGGATCTTTGGAAGCGGTGTACACGTCGACGTGCCCATCATCAACGGCATCGAGGCTGAACTCGGCATCGCTGTGCTTCTCGTCCATTTCGGTAAGCGTCCAGCCATCGGCGGCCTTCGCGCTATAGGTTTCGAAATCGACGCCGCCAAGGGCCTTAATTTCGTCGGCCTTTTCCTTAACTGCCTTGTATTCGTCGGTCTCGTATCCCGTGGTATCGAAATGCATCACGCTGGGGTTGGTGCCGCCCGATACATCATTCTCGAATTCGACGGTAATGGGTCCATAGTAGTTGTTGTCAACGACCCAGAAATACACCCACTCAACGCTGTCACCAGGTGCGATGGTCGGGTTGCCCTCTGTTTGGGCATCTTTGCAAAGTTCCGCCGGCGGGGTTTCAATTTCTTCGACATACGCGGTGAACGTATTGAAAATGCTATCGCCCGGTTCAAGGTTGCCGGGAGCGGCGTTCGTGGTGAAGCTGAAGCGGTCAAGCGGCTTGTCGCTCGTGTTCGTGATGCGTACGCGCAGCCAGAAGCCGTCTTGCTCGTAGAATTTGCCGCGATAGTACGTGCCATCGGCGAGTGATTCGACGGTGAAACCCTCGACTTCAATCTTCTGGGATTCGTAGGCCGATTTGCTGGCGGTGGCATCGCCGCCCGATTCGCCCTGCTCGCCGCCGCCACCGCCGCATGCCACCATGGTGCATGCAAGCGCCGCGGACAGTACGACTGCGGGTGCGCCCAGCAGAATCTTTTTCGTCATGGGTTTCATCATTCCCATCACTTCCTTTCGCATCGCGATAAAAGTGCTCTCCCTTCGGCGTCCATCGCGCCAGTTCGGCTTTCAAAGCGATTGTGCTGCGTTCTCGCTAGCGCGCGAAGTACTCTGCGGCCCAAATGGTGAGCGCGCAAAGTCCCAAACGGCTAAAAGAGGAAGTGGTGGTTTTTTGGATGGTTGGCTTGCCGATGAAGCGGTCGGGCGATCCGTTGATGCTCATGAGGCACCTCCGGGTAGCCGCCCTCTTCGTTCTGTCGCTGACGAGCATGCTGTATGGTCGCGCTCGTCGGATTGCGGACACTTGAGCATATGTGTGGGAATAGGTTCTGATACCATCCGTGAACCATGTTGCGCATTTCCTGTTGCGACATGCTTAAGAAGAGGGAGGAACACCATGATCATCGAATTCAAGGGCATGCGTCCTGATGTGGAAAAAGCTACGTTTATCGCCGACAGCGCCACGCTTTCCGGCGATATTCATTTGGCGGAAAACACTTCTGTATGGTTTGGCGCATCGGTGCGTGCCGAAGTCGCGTCCATCACCATCGGCCGCGACAGCAACGTGCAAGACAACGCCATGCTCCATGCCGATTACGATTTGCCCATCACCATTGGCGAGCGCGTGTCGGTGGGGCACAACGCCATCGTGCACGGCGCCACCATCGAGGATGACGTTATTGTGGGCATGCATGCCACGGTTATGAACGGTGCCCATGTCGGTCGCGGTTCCATTATCGCCGCGGGCGCGCTGGTCAAAGAGCATACCGTGATTCCCGAGCGCTCGCTGGTCGCGGGCGTTCCTGGCGTGGTCAAGCGCACGTTTACCGAAGAAGAGCTTCAGCGCCAGAAGAAAAATGCGGCGGTGTATACCGACGACGCGAGCGAGTACGCCAACAACGTCAAAATTGTAGGCTAGCGAGTTTCTGAGCGGTTGGGTTCGCCGCGGCTGGCATTCCGCTTCGGTGTCTTCTTGCCGAAAGGCGCCTCGCTTCGGTGCTTCTGTGCCTGCTCAGGCGGTTTTTGCGGCCCGTATCATTGCTTTTTGCGCGTGCTCTGAAATTTCGGTTTGCGCTTTCGGAAACATCGGGTATAATTCGATTTCGCGCCCGAGTGGCGGAATGGCAGACGCGGCGGTCTCAAAAACCGTTGTCGAAAGACGTGCGAGTTCGACTCTCGCCTCGGGCACCATTCTGAATCTGAAAAGCCGGCTTCTAAGGAAGTCGGCTTTTTCTTTTTAAGAGCCTACGTCTTGGCACAAACAAAGGCCTACGTCTCGGCGCGAATTCCGCTTCGGCCGCGCTCCCGTTTTCAAAAGGAGGAAACCAGCTTTCTTTTGAAGCTGGTTTCTTTTGAGGGGTCAACGATCTCGGCTTAAAGGGCCTACGCTTTCGACGCCAGCATGAAATGTGAGAAACGAAGAGCAGCCCGTTATGCGAACATGACATCGATCCTGCATGAAACGCACGTTCGGGCAGTCAAACGACGCTCAGGCGGTTGACACCTTCCCGCTCTGCGTATGGAAGCTTGTCGGAGGTCTGCGTTCCGTTCGGCATATGGGGCTTGTTGAGAAAGTGGGTCCTGTTCGCCATACGGAAGCCCGCCGAAAGGTGCGCCTTGCTCGGCGTATGGGACCTCTCGGACCTCTCGGAAAGTGCGCCTTGCTCGGCGTATGGAAGCCTGTTGAAGGCATGCATTCTTTTCAGCGTTGGCAGAAAATGCCGCAATGGGGCCCGATTGCATGGATTTGGGAACGTGCTGCCAGGAAACGCCATGATGGGGCCTTTTCTCGGGCGGATATTCTTCGGCTCTCTTTTCGGAAAATTACGTGACCTGGCCTTTTGTTGAACTTAGTTACTCCGTTCGGGCTTTTGCGGGCTTTTCCCTCCGTAATGAGGTCTGCAGAGAGGCCCCCTTGTCGCGTTTTCTGTCATCTGGGGTTTGAGACGCTGCACGGTTTTCTTGTGATGCGTTTCGGCGTAAGGTGTCTTCGTCAAGAGATTGGAGCTGTTTTGAATATCACGTGTTCTATGGCTGTGAGCAGCAAAAGTGGAAACACCAAATTGGTGGCTGATGCGCTGCAGCGCGAGTTGACCGACGCTGGAGTGCGCTTTGCGGCCTCTTTCGATTTGGATGGCGCGGCTGCGGAATCGGCGCACTCGGAAGGCGTTAAAGGTGCTGAAAATGTCGAAGGCGCTGAAGGGGACGAGGCCGCCGAAAATGGCCAAAGTGCCAACGCAGCTGCATCGGCGCCCGTTGAATCGACGTCTTCCACATCGACGATTGCCACGCAAGCGAGTGAGGCCGACGTGGTATTCGTCGGCTTTTGGTGTGACAAGGGCTCATGCAGCCCCGCTGTTCAGCATTTTCTTCAGGGCCTTGTGGGAAAGCGCGTTTTTCTGTTCGGCACCTGCGGTTTCGGTGAAAGCGACGAGTATTTCGCGCAAATTCTCGACAGGGTTCGCGCATATTTGCCCGTGGACGCGCGGTTTATTGGCGGCGCGATGTGCCAAGGCAAGATGGGTATGGGCGTGAAGCGCCGCTACGAGGGCATGCTCGAGAAAGATCCCGAGAACGCTCAGGCTCGCATGCTGATTGACAATTGGAACAAGGCGCAAAGCCATCCGAACGAGGATGACGTCTCGCGCATCGCGGCTGCGGCGAAAGAAGCGCTCGAGGGCATTGCCGAGTAGCGCCGCGACTAAAGCGAAAGAGGCGATCGTGAGCGTTGCCGAGCGGTGGGTTCGCTTAAAGAAGAAGGCCAAGGGTTCGTGCCCTTGGCCTTCTTGGTGTTGCATGCGTCGAGTGTCTCCTGGGGCGCTTCGCCCGCGCCCTTCGCCTACAGCAGGCTGACGTTTTCGCCCTTCATGGCTTTGTTCATGGTACGCACTGAGCACATGGCGCCGCACATGGTGCAGGTGCTCGGGTCGTGCGGGTTGGTGCTCGCCACGTATTCTTCGGCCTTCTTGCGGTCGATGGCCTCGTCGAACATCGCGGGCCAGTCGAGGCGCTGGCGTGCGCGAGCCATGCGGTCGTCCCAATCGCGAGCGCCAGGAACGCCGTTCGCCAAGTCGGCGGCGTGCGCGGCAATTTTCGAGGCGATAACGCCCTCGCGTACATCCTGCACGCTCGGCAGGCGCAGGTGCTCGGCGGGAGTCACGTAGCACAGGAAGTCGGCGCCGTTTGCTGCGGCGATCGCACCGCCAATGGCTGACGTAATGTGGTCGTAGCCGGGCGCGATATCGGTCACCAGCGGCCCCAGCACGTAGAACGGCGCGTTGTGGCACAGGGTTTTCTCGATTTGCATGTTGGCCGCGATTTCGTTGAGCGCCATGTGGCCCGGGCCCTCAATCATGACCTGCACGTTGCGCTCCCATGCGCGCGTGGTAAGAAGGCCCAGCTCAATGAGCTCGCTTACCTGGCCCGCATCGGTGGAGTCGCTCACGCAGCCAGGGCGCAGCGCGTCGCCGAGCGAAATGGTGACGTCGTATTCGTACAGAATGTCGAGCAGTTCGTCGTAGTGCTCGAAGAACGGGTTCTCGTTGCCCGTCATTTCCATCCAGGCGTAAATCAGGCTGCCGCCGCGGCTCACAATGTTCATCATGCGTCCGCTGCGTTTGAAGCTATCGATGCTCTTGCGGTTGAGGCCGGCGTGAATGGTCACGAAGTCCACGCCTTCTTCGGCATGCGCGCGCACGACGTCAAGGAAATCTTGCGCGGTGATGTTGCCCAGGTCTTTTTCCAGGTAGCCGACGGCGTCGTACATGGGAACGGTGCCGATCATCGCGGGCGACATATCCACGAGCGCGCGGCGGAAATCGTGCGTTTTGCCGTAGTTCGACAGGTCCATAATGGCCTCGGCGTCGAACTCAAGCGCGGTGCGCACCTTCTGCATCTCGCATTCGTAGTCGCGCTCGTCGCCGGAAATGCCCAGGTTCACGTTGATTTTCGTGCGCAGCCCTTCGCCAACGCCATGCGCGTGCAGCGCAGGGTGGTTGTGGTTGGCGGGAATGGCAATGGTGCCGCGCGCAACGCGCTCGCGAACGACTTCGGCGTCGATGCCTTCGTCTTCGGCGACTTGCGCCATTTGTGGCGTGACGATGCCGAGCTTGGCGGCTTCCATTTGGGTTGAATAGGTTTGGGTCATGGTCGCTCCCTCAATAGACGGGCAGCCCTTGCGCCTCGCCGCGACGCCCGCGCGCCCGCTTTCCGCAATTACTGTCCGAGGTTTCTGCGCAAGTATAGCCGCTTGGGACGTGAGGGGTGAACACGCTTCGCCGTATGGCGCGAATTCTGCACCAGTCATTGCGGAAAAGGGCCCTTTTTCAAGGAAAACGGAAGAGCGTGGCGCATGGCACGAATTGTGCTGCCCGTCTAACAAAGGCACGATGAAGAAAACGGCGGAAAGAAGGTTTGCGATGAAGGGAGCCAAACGGGGGAGGTTGCCTCTGAGCGTCTCTGCCTGAATGGTGCATTTATTCTCGAGCGGCCGCGCCCGAATAGGGGGGGCGCTTCCGAAAGCCTCGATGGAGTCGCCCGGGGGCGTGGAACCAGTTCTTGAAATGCCCGTTTATCCTGGGGTTTCGCTGCGTTACACTGAAAAAGCATTCGTTGCATCGTTAACCTGCGAGTAGGGGATAACCCAGGAAGAGACGGTGGTATCAATGGCAGCTCCCGAGACGTTGCATGTCCGCAACATCGTGTTGGTCGGACAAGATGGTGCGGGCAAAACTTCACTGGCCGAAGCCATGCTCTACATTTCCGGCCAAACGCCGCGCATGGGCACTACGCACGACGGAAAATCGTACCTCGACTACGATGCCGAGGAAATCAAACGCAAGTTCACTATGGGCACATCGGTCGCGCCCATTCCGTATAAAGATTACAAGATCAACCTGCTCGACACGTCGGGCCACCCCGACTTCATTGGCGACACGCTCGCAACCATGCACGCCGCCGAAATGGCCATGTTCGTGGTTGACGCCGTAGAGGGCCCGCAGGTCATGACCACGAAGCTGTGGCGCGAGGCCGAAACTATGCGCCTGTCGCGCTCGGTGTTCATTAACCACATCGATCGCGAGCATGCAAACTTCGACGTTATCATGGCTGCGCTGCACGCCCGCTTCGGCGCGCGTTTGGGCGTGGTGACCATTCCCATTGGCGTTGACAAAGATTTCAAGGGCGTCATCGATATTCTGCGCATGAAGGCGCGCTACTTCGAAGGCGATTCTGAGCGCGTGGAAGAAATTCCCGATGAATATCTTGAGCAGGCCCAGGTGGCGCGCGACAAGCTGTGCGACTTGGTTGCTGAAGCCGATGACGACCTTATGATGAAATACCTCGATGGCGAAGAACAGCTCACCCAGGCAGAACTCGAGGGGCTGTTCGACAAGGCCATCGCGCAGGAGCTGTTCATTCCCGTGTTCGTGGGTTCTACCATCATCAAACAGGGCATTCAGGGCCTTATGGAAGACATTTGCACCTACTTCCCGCACCCCACAGCGCATGGCCCCATTCCCACGGCCGACGGCGGTGAAGTGAAGGTTTCCAAAGAAGGCGAGCCTGCGTGCTTCGTGTTCAAGACCTTGGCCGACCCCTATGTTGGCCGCCTGAGCTTTGTGAAGGTGCTTTCGGGCACGCTGGTGCCGGGCCTCGAGCTGTTGAACGCGCGCACGGGCAAAAAGGAGCGCCTGGGCCATGTGTGCGTGATGAAGGGCAAAGAAACCACGCCGGTGAAAAGCGCTATGGCGGGCGACATCGTGGTGGTGCCGAAGCTCGTCGAAACGCGCACGGGCGACACGCTTTCGGAAAGCGGCAGCATTGCCATTGCCCCGCTGCCGTTCCCCATTCCGCAGTATCCTGTCGCCATTGAGGCCGTGAATAAGAAGGAAGAGGACAAGCTGGGAACTTTCCTTGCGCGTGTTGCGGAAAACGATCCGACTGTTCGCATCGAGCGCCATGAAGATACGCACCAAACGGTGGTTACGGCAATGGGCGAGGCTCAGGTCGATACTATTTTGAGCCGTTTGGCCGCTCAGGCAAAGGTTGAGACGAAGCTTGTTCCGGTGCGCATTCCGTATCGCGAGACCATTCGCAAGACGGCTGAAGCCGAGGGTCGTCATAAGAAGCAGACCGGCGGCGCGGGCCAGTTTGGCGATTGCTGGCTGCGTCTGGAACCCAACCCCGGGTGCGGTTATGAATTCGTCGACGCCATTAAGGGCGGTGCGATTCCGGGCGGCTTGGTCCCCGCGGTCGATAAGGGCGTGCAGGAGGCCATGGCCGAGGGCGTTATCGCGGGCTACCCCATGGTCGATGTGAAATGCACCGTGTTCGACGGTTCATATCATCCGGTCGATTCCAACGAGATGGCATTCAAGACGGCTGCGCGTATCGGCTTCCGTGCGGCATGCGAGCAGGCGACCCCCGTGGTGCTCGAGCCCATGGCCACGATGAGCATCGCTGTGGGCGAGTCGTTCGCGGGTGCGGTAATGGGCGATATCTCCACGCGCCGTGGCCGCATTATCGGCACCGACTCAAACGATGCCGGCGAGACGGTCATTATGGTGCGCGTGCCGTATGCCGAGGTCGTGAGCTACACGAAGGATCTGCGCAGCATTTCGCGCGGATCGGGCAGCTACACCATCGAGCTTGATGGCTATGAGCAGGCTCCGGTCGACGTACAGAAAAAGCTCGTCGCCGAATACGAAGCCAAGCGAGCTGCCGGCAACTAACGATTCGCGAATGGAACCTGTTGAATGCTCGCAGCGTTTAACAGCTTTTCTTGCTCGCGAGTGGGCAATGGGGCAGGGGTTTATCCCCTGTCCCATTTTCTGCCGGGGAATGTGTTCAATGCTCGTAGCATTTAACACATTCTTTGAGACAAGGGACGAGGCAGCCTTGTTCCTTTTAACCCTACCTTGGTTTTCGCCCCACGCAACCTGCTAAACGCTACGAGCATTTAACAGGTTTTGGCGGGTTCTTGCGCTACCATGGGCGCACGCATTCGTCGGAAGGTCCGCCCATGAAGCTCCAGCAGCTCGTTTATGTTACGAAAGTCGCAGAATGCGGCAGCATTACCGAGGCCGCGCGCAGGCTGTATGTTTCGCAGCCCTCTATCACGAGCGCGATTCACGACCTTGAGCAGGAAATGAACGTGCATATTTTCGACCGCACGAATAAGGGTGTGGTAGTTTCGGAAGAGGGCGAAACCTTCCTGGGCTATGCACGTCAGGTGCTCGAACAGACGGAATTGCTTGAGGGCAAATACAAAAATCCCGCGCAGCGCGTACCTCACTTCAGCGTGTCGTGCCAGCACTATTCGTTCGCGGTGAACGCGTTCGTCGACGTGATTCGCGAGTTCGATGCCGCGCGCTACGATTTCACGCTTCGTGAGGAACAAACGCACGAGATTATCGAAGACGTCGCCCATATGAAAAGCGAGCTTGGCGTGCTCTACTTGTCGGCGCGCAATCGCGAGGTCATAGGGAAGATGCTTGCCGCCAACGAGTTGGCTTTCGAGCCGTTGTTTCGAGCCGAGCCGCATGTCTTCGTGTGTTCGAGCCACCCTTTGGCGTCTCGCGCGTCGGTCACGCTCGACGATATGGCCGATTATCCGTTTCTGTCATATGAGCAGGGCAGCTTCAACTCGTTCTACTATTCCGAAGAGCTTACATCCACGCTCGATCGCAACAAAAATATTCGCGTGCGCGATAGGGCGACGCTGTTCAACCTGCTCATCGGCCTGAATGGCTATACGGTGTGCTCGGGCGTGATTAGCGCTGAGCTCAATGGAGCGTCGATTATTTCAGTTCCGCTCGATATCGATGAATATATGGAAGTGGGACTGGTCACGCGCAAGGGCACGCAGCGTTCGGTATACGGCACGGCGTATGTTGAAGCGATTCGACGACATATTCCGCAATAGGGTCGAGGTGGCGTGAAGCGAAGCGCGCGCGGTGACTTGCCACTTTGTGGCGCATTCTCGCAGGTCGCCCAACGGTGGCCCCATGCTTCCGTTTTGGTTTGTGCGACGGCGCTCTTGGATAGCTTGGCTCGGTAGCGCCGTGGCGACATCGGCTCATTGCCTCGGCGGCTCGTCTTAGCACCGTGAGCTCGTGGCGCGTTCCGAGGGCTGGCATCTGGTAGCTCGGTTTTCGACAGGTCGGTTGTCTGCGTCGCTCTTTGCCTCAGCCATAGGAAAAACCTATCACAAAAGCAAAGTTATTCGTATTTCACAATCGCAAAGTAGACCTGCATACTGTTCGGCAGACATTAAACCAATTCGAACAGAGGGTTAAACATGACTGCGAATTCTGTAACTAATGCACCGTTTCGCTGCGATATCGTTGGCAGCTTTCTTCGTCCCGACGTGCTGAAGCAGGCGCGCGCCGACTTCAACGCGGGCATCATCGACGCCGCCCAGCTCAAGACCGTGGAAGACGTGGCCATTCACGACCTTGTTGCCAAGCAGAAGGCTGCGGGCCTGAAGGTTGTGACCGATGGCGAATTTCGTCGCAGCTATTGGCATCTCGACTTCATGTGGGGCCTTCAGGGCATTGAGCGCCGCACGAGCCGCGAGGGTTATATGTTCCACGACGAGGAAACCACGGCCGATACCGCGGTGGTAACGGGTCCGATTTCCGGTGAGAACCACCCGTTCGTTGAGCATTTCAAGTTCGTGCAGGCGCTCGCTGGTGACGACCACGTTGCGCGTCAGACCATTCCTGCGCCCATCCAGACGTTTTCGGAAGTGACGCTCGATCGCTGCGACGGCCAGCAGGAAAGCCTGCGCGGCGTGTACGCGACCGACGAGGAGCTTGCCGATGCGATTGCTGCCGCATATCGCCAGGTGATCGCCGATTTGTATGCCGCGGGCTGCCGCAACATTCAGTTCGACGACTGCACATGGGGCATTTACTGCGACACCGATTTCGTGGCGAAAACGGGCATGCAGGCTGTCGATATCCAAAAGGTGAGCGAGCTCGGCGTAGCGCTGAACAACGCCGCTATCGAAGGCGCGCCCGAAGACCTCGTGATTAACACCCACGTATGCCGCGGCAATTACCACTCCACCTACGCGTTCGAGGGCGGCTACGACCCGGTGGCGCCGTATTTGTTCGTCCATGAAAACGTCGACGCGTTCTACCTGGAGTTCGACACGCCTCGCGCGGGCGGTTTCGAGCCTTTGGCGCATGTCGCCGAGGGTAAGAAGGTCGTGCTCGGCCTTATCACGTCCAAGCAGCCTGGCCTGGAAGACAAAGAGGCCGTGAAAGCTCGTATCAAGGAAGCGTCGAAGTACGTGCCGCTCGAGAACCTCTACCTTTCGCCGCAATGCGGCTTCGCGAGCTGCGAGATTGGCAATAAGCTTACCGAGGAAGAGCAGTGGGCGAAAATCGCTCTCATTCAGGAAATCGCCGCCGAGGTGTGGGGCGAGTAATACAGCGGTTATAACTTCTTCAAGGAAAGCTTCTCTGCATGAGAAAAGCATGCATGAGCAAGGCGAGCCGGGGACATATTTCCGGCTCACCTTTTTTTGAGGGCGCTTTGCTGCGATGAAGGTTCCTGGTCGGGGGTAATCATATTATTGCTGTCCATGGCTGGCCTCCTCAATTGTGATGAGTCGGAAGCGTATTTCGGTTCGCCTTTCTCGGTGAAGGCTGGCCTCTTCTGCATCCTCTTTGCATATGCGATGCTACTCTTGAATCTTCTGAACTTCTCTATATCATATGATACAGAGAAGTTTAGGAAAGGGGCAGGCATGGATTATTCGGTGGGATGTGATATCGAACTTGTTCAAGAGCTGCTCGGCATGAGCAGGGGCGCTCTTGCCAATGCCTCAGGGCTTTCCCTTCCAACGCTCAATCGATGGGTCAACGATGCAAGCCGCGCGAACGCGCAGAATGTCGAGGCGTTCTACGCTTTCGCCTATGGCAAGGGCGTGCGCTTGAATGCTATCAAAGCGCAACTCTATCGCGAAGATTATTTCGCCGATGATGTCAACGTGCTATTCCATGGATCGAAATCGGGTCTTGAAGGGCCTATTTCCGTGCAGCGTTCAAGGGCGAACAACGATTTTGGCAAAGGCTTCTATTGCGGTGAGAGCTTTGAGCAGTCGGCGATGTTCGTGTCGCGATTTGCCCAATCGTCGGTTTATGCTCTTGCTTTCGCTCGAAATTCTCTCTCGTCAGCGGAGTTTAAGGTCGATAGTGACTGGATGATGGCGATAGCCCTATATCGCGGTCGCCTTTCCAAATATGCATGCGCCCCTGAACTCGTTGCGCTGCGCAATAGGGTAGAGTCGGCCGATTATGTCGTCGCCCCTATTGCCGACAATCGCATGTATGAGATCATCGATGCATTCGCCGACGGGGAAATTACCGATGAACAGTGCAGGCACGCCCTTGCGGCGACCGACTTGGGAAATCAGTATGTGTTCAGAACCGAAAAGGCTGTGCGCTCATTGCGCGTGTTGGAGCATTGTTACCTGTGTGAGCCGGAGAAGGCTGCATACCTGCATTCGCGTGAAGAATCATCGCGCATTGGGCGCGACAAAGTAAAGGCGGCCAAGCGCGAGTACCGGGGTCGCGGGCTTTATATCGATGAGGTGCTTGATGAAAACGATTGATGCAGATGGGCGTGCGTTGTGCAAGCTTCAGGCGCAGGCGTTTGAAGCGTCGTTGGGCCTATCATGCGCATCGGCTGTATTCGTTCGCAGGTTTATGAATTCCGATGTGGCGCGACGCATGGATGATGAAGGCTTTCTTTCTGAATCGAATTCGCCCGAAGGCATTGTGGCGGAGGTGGAAGTGCAATATGGGAGAAGCGACTACGGCAGCGTGAAGTTCAGTGCTGAGGAACTTCATTGGATGGGATATCTCTATCGGTATTGGGCATGCGCTTTTGGCATGTCGAGCCGTGCGATTTATAAGATAGTGGGCGCAAATGAACTGCGCAGTTTGTTTTTCGCATACCATTCGCTCGACCCTGAGCAGGCGATTCGGCGCATTGCGGAAAGCAAGGGAATCAAGCTCGACGAAGACCCTATCGAAAAGGGCGTCGCAGCCTTGCGTCGTATTCATGAGAAAAGGCGCTATGAATACCATTTCGTTGGTGGCGAAGGCGGCAAAAGCCTGTAAGCGAACTTCGTGGAATTATGGGGAACGCACGGAATAGGAGGTCGCTGCGCATAGGCATGCCTGGATGGGGCTGGGCTCGGGGTATCTGTCAATCGGGCGATGTGGGAGTATTTCCCGTTTGGGGACAAAGTCTGAACAGGCGTTTTCGTAGAGACGGTTGATTTGGGGCGAAATTGCGCAGAAAAAAACGGAGGCCCGCAGTTCACGGGGAGCCTCCGTTTTGATTTTGCTATCGCTTAGCGACGCCCGCCGCGACCGGGGCGATTTCCGCCCTTGCCACCACGGTTGTTGCCATTGGAGCGGCCGCCGCCGAAGTTGCCGCCACGGTTGTTGCCGCCGCGACCGCCGAAGTTGCGGCCCGTGCCGCCCTTGCCGGAGCGCTGGAATCCATCAGAGTGGCCGCCGTTGCCGGGGCGTCCGCCGCCGTTGCTCGGACGGTCACCGAAGCCCTTGCCGCCGAAGCCGTTGCTGCGGTTGTTGACGCCGCGGCCGCCGTTGCCGTAGTTCTTCTTGCCGGGCTTGCTGCCGCGGCCGTCGGAGTACTGCTTGTCGGCGTACTTCTTGCCGCGTGCGCCGCGGCTGCCGCGCTCGTCGTCGAAGAAGCTGCCTTGATAGGCTTCGTTGCGCGGGGTATCCCAGCTGCCACGCTTGCCGCCGTTGCGGTCGTTGCCGCCACGGCGATCGTCGCGGTCGTTGTACTTGCGCACGCGGCCGCCGCCACGGCGCTCGTCGCGGAAGCCGTCGAGGTCGCGGTCGTCATGGTTGGCCATGCGGCTGCGCTTACCGGGTTTGCCCTTCGCGCCGCCCTTCTTCGAGAAGGAATCGTACGAATATCCGCCCTCATCGTTTCCGCGCTTCTTGGACTTCTTCTTGCCGCCTTCCATATTCGGCGTATCGAACATGGCTGCGTAAGCTGCGTCGGCTGCGGCTTGGCGCTCGCTCAGGCTGCGCTTCTTCTCACCGCCGTTGTTGTGGTGCGGATTGGCGGGAATGTACTCTTCGCCGCTCGCTTCGGCCTCGAGCTTGCGCTTGTGCTCGGCGGAACGCTCCAGGTCGCGCTTGCGGGCGCCCTTCTTGCCGCCTTTGCCCTTGCCTCGATCGAACTTGCCTTCGCCGCGGCTCTTGCCGCCCTTCTTGCCGCGGCCCTTCTTCTCTTCGAAGAAGTAGCTCTCGTCGTCGGCGAGCAGGCGTTCATCGGCGCCTTCAACCGGCTCGAACGCATCGGCCGAAACCTCGAAGTTCATCTCGGGAATTTCCTGACCCGTGAACTTCTGAATGTTGCGCAGCAGGTTGCGCGTGTCAGGCGTCACGAGCGACACGGCGAAGCCATCGGCGCCCGCGCGGCCCGTGCGGCCAATGCGGTGCACGTAATCTTCGGGCATCATGGGCAGGTCGTAGTTCACGACGTAGTCGACCTCGGGCACGTCGATGCCGCGGGCGAGCACGTCGGTGGCGACGAGCACGTTGGTCTTGCCCTCGCGGAAATTGGTCAGCGCGCGGCTACGCTGGGCCTGGCTGCGGTCGGCGTGAATGGCCTCAGCGGGAATGCCGATGCGGCGAAGGCGCTTGCAGCAGTTGTCGGCGCCGCCCTTGGTGCGGGTGAACACGATAACGCGGTAGCCGCCTTTTTCCTTGATGAAGGAGTTGAGCAGCTCGGGCTTCTGGCGACGCGTTGTTTTAATCACGTACTGGTCGACTTTGTCGGCCGTTTCGCCGCGGTGGGCGATTTCGACGATCGCGGGGTCGTTCAGAATGCTGAACATGGTTTTGTCCTGGCTGCGGTCGATGGTCGCCGAGAACAGCAGCGTCTGGCGGTTTTTGGGCGTGGCCTCGACAATGCGCTGGACTTGGGGCCAAAAGCCCATGTCGAGCATGCGATCGGCCTCGTCGAGAACGAGCACCTGAACCTGCGAGAGGTCGGCGGCGCCGCGCTCCATAAGGTCGATCATGCGGCCGGGGGTCACGATGGCCACGTCGAGACCGCGTTCGAGCTTCTTGATTTGCGGGCCGTAGGCCACGCCGCCCACGAATGTGCCCACGAAGTGGTGCGTGTGCTTGCCGATGGGCATGCACGTGTCAGCGATCTGGCTGGCCAGCTCGCGGGTGGGGGTCACGATGAGCATGAAGGGACCGCGGTCGTTGCCTTCGCGATGGCCCAGTTGGTCCATGGAAGGAAGCGAGAACGCGGCGGTTTTGCCCGTGCCGGTTTTTGCAGCGGCGATAAGGTCGCGGCCCTGGAGCACCAGCGGAATGGCCTGCTCCTGGATGGGGGTTGCATCGGTGTAGCCGAGGGTGTCAACGGCTTCGAGGGTCTGCTCGGAAAGGCCGAGCTCAGCGAACGTAGTAATGACGTGCTCCTTTGGTCAGGTGCTTTAACGCGATGCGAATTGAATGCGAGGTCGCACGTGGCACGAGGCGAGCAGGCATGCGGGCGAAATGGATGCGTGCGCAGCCGTTTCTGCGGGCATGATGGACGTGGCGCCTGCAGCCGCAGAGCGGCATACGGGAGCTACGGCCGAAAGGTCGCAAAGTGCCAAGCGGCATAAAGCCGCAGCGAAAGTCAGGCGAGCGAGGTGCCAGCCTTGTATGCCATTTCTTTTGGATTGTTGCGCAAAATGCGAGAACAACCCGCCATGTGAGGCCAATCGTCGTGTGCGGAGCCCCGGGCGAGTTACATGGGAAGCGGGGAGTCAATCCGCATTCACCGAGCCGCCAAGGCTCTTGGGCGCAATCGATATGCGATCGAATAAAGCGCGGTTAAAAACAACGTTGGCTATTATGCCTGGCAATGCGCGAACGAAGCGCAGGCGGAAAACAATTCACGAAATTTTTATTGCTAGCGCGCTTTAGTGTGCTATAGTGCGTGGCAACGAAAACGCGGCGCTCAGGCGCTGCAGACGATTTTCCGAAAGGAGCCACCAGCATGAACAGCATTCAGAACAACCTCATGAACTGGTGGTGGCGTGATGTGAATACGGTCGGTCGACGGTGAGTTCCTCACGCCTTTCGTAGTTTGGCGAATAGGGGCCCTCGGTTAGACCGAGGGCCTTTTTGCATGCGCCGAACTTCCTTGGGCGTGCCAACGGAAAGGCATCGACCGCATTCGCGTCACGCGCCTCCACTCTTCGAACAGCGCCCATTCAGCCTGTTACCCAACCTGTCCCCGACCTGTTAAATGCTCGTAGCGTTTAACAGGTTTTGCCCATCAAGAAGGCTCTGAAGGTCGAAGACTAAATCTCTCAAATCGCTTTCTAAAAAGTATCAAGTTCCTAAGAGTAATTAAGTAGCAACTTGCATATAGGTTTCTGAAAGGTCAGCCATGAATTCGATCATCGAAGTTAAAGACGTAACGTTCACGTATTCAGGCGCGCAACGTCACGCGCTCGAACGGGTATCGCTCGCCGCTGCGAAGGAGCTGGCTTGCCGTGCTTAACGTCATCGACTATATGCCGGGCGACACGTTGCTGCATAAGCTGAACCCCGTGGCGAAGGTGGCGCTTGCCACGGTCTGTCGTAGCGACCCGCGCGCACAAAAAGGGAGTCGATTGCTCGACTCCCTTTGTGCATGTGCGCGAATGGCGCGTTTGCAAGTGAGATGCGCGAATTAGAAGCGCAGGCTCAGGCAGCTCAGGCCGCCGTCGATTTTGCGGTACTCAGACGTGTCAACGGTGAGCGTTTTGTAGCCCAGATCCTGCACGGCCTTGAGCACGGTGGGGTAGCCCTCGGGCACGATGACGGTGCCGTTGACCCAAATGCAGTTGGCGGCATAGGCCTCATCTTCGGGGATTTCAACCTTGTTGTACTTCTCGAAGTCGGGCTTGGTCTTGAACTCGCCGGAAACCAGCATGTTGTTGTCTTCCAGGTAGTTCACGCCGGTCTTCAGGTGCAGCACGTACTCCAGCGGCACTTCGCTGCCCGAAAGGCCCCAGCCCTCGAGAATTTCGATGAACTGGCGAATGCCTTCTTCGTTGGTGCGAGCGGAACGGCCCACATAGAAGTGGTCGCCAACCATCATGACGTCGCCACCCTCGAGCGTGCCAGGAGCGGTGATGTGGGCGATGTGGTCGTCGTCGAAGAACTGGCGAATGGTGGGCTCCATTTCCTTGGCCTCGCCATTGCGGGTGCCAGCGCCTGGGTTGTCGATGATGGCGCCGCAGCGGGTGATAACGGCGGTGTCCTCGACGAAGCAGCTGTCGGGATACTCTTCCATTGCGGGAAGCACGGTAACATCCACGCCACACTGCTTCAGGGCTTCGATGTAGGCGTCATGCTGCTCAATCGCCTTCTCGTAAATCGGCTTGCCCAGCTCGGGTGCGCTGGTGATGCCGTCGCACAGCGATTTGCCGGGGCGGCGGACAATAACGTGGGAAAACTTAGCCATGGAAAGTTCCTCTCTCTGCGAACGTGGCTACAGTCGCGCGTTGCGCGGCTTTCCAAACGACCCCCATTGTACCCCCTTTAGCCGAATACGTCTCGGAGGGAGGGGGTGAGTTTACTCATGCTTGATTGAGGCTATTTTCCCATGAACTCTTTCGTGAGCCCAGTGCGCGTTTGCGTGTCTGTTTTCTCGTAGATGTTCGTGAGGTGACGCTGCACCATGCGAAGCGAAATTCCCAGATCATCGGCAATTTGTTTGAGAGGGCGCTCGTCGCAAGCCACGGCGCGCAGCACGTCGGTCTCGCGTGGTGTGAGGCCGTATCGGGCGATGAATTCCGCCTGCAGCTCTTCGGCGGAAGGCGCGCTTTCGGCGGCGAGGCCGGCTTCGGTAACCTCGCGTTCGCGCGCGGTCGGGGGCAAGCGGAACAGCCCGGCTCCAATGAATGCGGTACTGGCCAGCATAAACAGTACAATTGAGGCAATCATGACGGCAACGACGCCCGCCTGCGTCAGTGCGAGTGATGCGCCTGAAATGGTGAACGCGCACACGTTGTTCGCAGCGCGACCCATGCCCGCCCACAGCTGCGGCGTGCGCATGCGCGGCGCGAGCTGCAGGAACATGGTGGTGAAGAATGTCACGAAGAAGCCCGAGCTGAAGAAGAACACGATGAGCCCAATAACGGGGCTTGCGCCAGCCTCGACGGCCAGAATGGAAATAATCGACAGCAGCATAACGCCGAACATGACGAATCCCATATAGCGGCGTTCGCGAATGTCGAATACGATGCCCGCTACAAGGCCGCTTGCCGCCAAAAAGAGGCGCGGCCATTCGTCGACCGCGATGGAGCCTTGCGCGTCGGAAAGCGTGGTTACGCCGTCGAGCGTTGAAAACAGGCAGGCCAGAATCGCGACCAAAGCAACCGACCAGAGCGCGCGGTTCAAGGGCTGGACATTTTCCGTTGTGCTGGGACTTGTCGTCGTGTTGGCGTTTTTCGACGTGCAAGCGTTTTCCCCATGGCGTTCGGCGTTGGCGTCGTCGCGCGTGAAGGAGAGCAGCGCTCCTAGCGTCGCGGCTCCTGCACACAGCATGGCGACTTCCCATGCGCCCGTGGGAATGAATTGGTTGTTCGCGAATTGCAACAGAATGCCTGCTGCATAGGCGGAACCTGCGCCCTTAGCGAGTGATGGGCTTCCCTCGAATGCGCGTGCCATGTTCCAATGGGCTTCCGCTCCTGCGCACCCCAAAAAGAAGAAGCCTGCGCATCCGGCAACTTGCAGTGCGGTGGCGTCATCGAGCATGAGGACGGCGATGAGGCACGCGATGGCGCCTGCGGTTTCGGTGAAGGGTACCCATGCCTGCGCGCGCGGAAGTTTCGAGAGCGCTGCGAAGGCGAGAAAGCCCACAACGCTTGCTCCCAAGATAAGTGCCTGCGCGCCTACGACGCCTTCTGCTGGTAGAAGCGTGCCCATGCGCCTGTCGAAGAAAAACTCGCTTCCCAGAAACGCGAAGGTGAACAGCGCGAGAGCGGCAAGCGATTCGAGAGATTTTCTTTCGATTGACAGCATGGATTTTCCTCAACATATATATAAAGCGCCGGTGCGCGAAGGCGCCGGCGTGGCAGGTGCTTTTGCGTGCTTCCTATTGTAGTGGCGGGTGAGGCGTTTCCGTGTAAAAAGACGCGAAACGCTTTGCCTGCGGCGCGGCGTTTCGCGCGTGCAATCGTGAACATGGGGTAAAGATGGGTTTTTCGCATCGCTTGCGCCGTGCCGGCAATGCGGCGAGGGGCTTTGCGCATGAGCTCGGTTTATCTTCCAAGTATGTTTTTGTGAAAAGAATCAAATCGTTTTCCCAGATAAACACCTAGGTTCGTATATACGAACCTAGGTGTTTTCTTCGTATTCGCGCAAAGTGCAGGATGGATTTTCAGCAAAAGGCACAAGAGAAGGACGCTGCCATGAAACAAAATGCCACGCAACCGAAAACGCGCGCGACGTTGCGCGCGGCGTGTCGAAAAGCGCTTGCCTGCGCGCTTTCGGCGGTGCTTGTCGTGGGGCTCGCGCCCACGTTCAGCATCGCTGAAGCAGCCGAGGACGAAGCCGATGCCGCGGCGAATGCTGTGGGCGATGGGGCGGCTGAAGGCGCCGCCGATGGCTTCGTAGCGCCCGATGCCATGTCGGGCACTGGCTCGCAGGTCGTCTCCATTCCTGAAGATAGCACGACGATCCATGCCGCCGTCGCGCTTGAGGGCGACGATTCCGAAGCGGCATCTGCGCAAAGCGGTGAGGTGGGATTGCCCGGCTCGCCGGCGGAGAACGCAATCCGGGATACAACGAGCCTTTCCGCCAAGGACGGCGATACTGCATCTTCCGCGGCAGTCGATGGTAATGCCGCGAAGGCTCCCGCTGCCGTTGCCGACGAGTCGAACGGCGATGGCGACGGCGCTTCCGCCAACGCCGAACCGACGGTTGGCCCAAACCCCTTCAAGCAAGGCGTCGACGCGCAGTCGCTGCTTGGCTTGGACAACTACGACAAACACGTTGTGGTAGACAGCGAGGGCAACGTCGACAAAACCGAGACAGCCAAGCGCTGGAAAACGAAAGTCGGCTGCGAGGGTAAAAAGATGTGGGCAGGTACGCTCATCCAAGACAATGGCTACTGGGACCAGCCGGGGTGGAGCTTTGTAGTCGACTGGCCGCAGCCAAACCCCCTGCACGATGCTGAGGTGTATGCCTACATTGAAAAAAACTACAGCGGTACAACTGACGGCGCGGAGCGCGACGTGGTTATTGCCGAGGGCGATGCTGGTCTTACGTCCGTCAACTTCCGTGATCTGTTTGACGGCAGCCATGATGTGTACATTGGCGGCTTCGGCTTCGAATACAATCGCCTTAGCTCGCTTTCAATCCCCAGCTTCGTCAAAAAGATCAACATGGATGCGTTTATGCAGGATGGCACAAATGCGTCTTTGACCGACTTGCAATTCGAAGAGGGCATTGAGTGCATTGCGGGCGGGGCGTTTACCAATTGTAACGGCCTTGCGAAGCAGGACCTGATTGAGTTTCCAAAATCGCTTAAATACCTTGACGGCGGAGCGTTTACGACGTGCGGCGCTCTGAAGGTGCGGTTCGACAATCCCGACATTCGTTTTGGCAGCCAGTACGACAGCGACCAAGACGACCCTTCTCTCCCCTTCGACGACGGTACAACTGTGTATGCCTACAAGAAGAAGAGCGACGGCACCGATTCTGACCCGTACCGCCTTTCGCAGCAGGATACCGAATCCTCCACGCGCTATAACTACGTATGGCTCGACGATGAATCGTCGGTTGTCACGGTTACCGGCAAAGTTGAACTTCCTGAAGGCGCTGCTCCCGGCGACGTGTCGGTAGTTATGGAGCAAAACGGCGCATTGAAGAAACTGGCGCTAGCCGAAGACGGATCTTTCACGTGTCCCGACGCAGCAATTGCTACTGAGTGTTCCATCACCGTGCAAATTGCTGGGTACTATGATAAAAACTACCTGCGCACCGCATCGCAGATGGGCTCCTCGTGGGATTTGGGAACAATTGCCGCGTCTGATTTCAAGAAAATCGCCGCTCAGCGCACGCTTCCGATAAGCGTCTATACAAAGAACGCCGCGAATGCGGAAGGCGAAGAAGCGCTCACGAATATTACGAGCAATCCTGGTTTATCGTTCAAGCTCAAGCGCGATGGCGTCGATCTGGCTTCGGGCGAAGACGCCGATTACGTCGTGCAGTGCAATTCTGTTGTGCTCTCCGAAGCGCTTGCGAACGAGGGCAACTTCGAGAGGCTTTCGCTCGAAGTTTCGACCAGCGATTCGCTGAAGCTTACGGGCACTACGGTTGCCTACAGCAGCGAACGGGGCGGTTTCGAGGCAACCCTTTCTTCATGGGGCAGCGCACGTGTGTCCACGAATGCCGCGTATGAGGGCCGCAGTCGCGTATTCCTCTTCAGCGGGACCGACGCGAATGCGCGTTGCGTCGTGGACAGCTACACGTCGATTGAATGGCCAGATGGTCAGGAAAACCCCAATTGGATTCTTTCTACGGGCAAGCTGAAGGCGGGAACCTATGTTGTGGCGGCATGCAAGCCAGACACGGTGCTCTCCGCATCGAACCTGGGAGTGTTGGAGCGTTCTGGCGTTCCGTACGCGAAAGCCGAAGTCGAAATAACCGACGATTCAGTGTCTGAGGTGACGCTCGACGTGCCCGATTACGACAAAGAGCAACTGCTGAAGAATGCGGGAGTGAAATCAGCGCGCGTACAAGCCCCGGGTGACGGTGTGGTTGCTGGGTGCGAAACAATAATCGAAGTGGCCTATGACCTCGATAAGCCAATGCCGCTCAAATTCACCTTCGGCGTTCCTTCCGCTGATTATCACGGCGTAAGCGCATCACTGAAAAGCTCAGGTAATGCGTCTTGTGGGGTGTATGGGGACAGCCTGGTTGTTAATGTCGATGCGCAAACGACCTCTGATGTGCTCTATATTGCGTTTACGCCCGATAAGCAGCAGGTTTACTCGCTTCCCGTGTCGCTCGAGGCGGGCGATAAGGTGATTCCTTTGGGTGATGCGTCATTCCTCGCACGAGGAATGACGGTCAAGGTTGCCGACAACTGCGTAAAAGATACAGGCAATCAGGCCACGGTGTACGGCGCGCCTTCGTCGTTTATCGAGCTTTCCATTGCTGGCCAAACGGTGGGAACGGCATATACGAACGCGCTTGGTCATGCACAGATTTCATTTGACATTCCCGAAGAAGTCACCCAAGGTCTTCTGTTCGGCGACTACGTAAAACTTGATGCGAAAAGTGAACAGGTTGATGCTCATCTCGACTGCTTCTATCGCCCAGGTGCGAAAATCAAGACGTTCAGCATAACGAATGCGGGCAAAACCCAAACAAGAATCGTTGATGGGAAAGAGACCTACGATAACCTCACCATTCTGTATCAACTCCCAAAGAAAAAGAATGCATATTGGACGTTTGATGTGACGGTTGACAACGCCACTGCGCAGATCAACGCCGGCGATGTGCTCATGATGTACGCGAAGCTGACAAATGGGGAAAATGTTGCGGTGCCTCTTGCCCTTGTATCGCAAGGAGACGAGGGCTCGCGTTACGTGGGCGAATACGTAGACCAAGAATACCTGGCCTTGCTTGAGGAAAATGAGGGCGAGGGGTTTTTCTCCTCGGAATTGCTCCAGTCGAAGAATCTCTTCATTCCCGAAAGCTACAGCTTTAGCAACTTCGCGCTTTCCTACAAGGCAAACCTTGATGAAAATTACGAAGAGCGCGCGAAAAAGCGCATTGAAGATGAGGTTGCCGAAAGGCAGCAGCAATACAGCGCCTTCTGGGCGGACTACTGGGCGGGCTTTGAGGTGGATGACACCGCCAAGCAGCACGCCCAGGAAGTCGATGCCGCTTTGGGCGAGGTTGTAGCGCAGCTCGCCGAGCGAGATGATGCGAGCAGCGAAGACGTACAGGCCACCATTGCCGAAATTGAAGCGTTGCGCCCTGATTTCCGCGACTTCGGATCTGCGCTCGCTCCCGACGATGACCTCTGGATTGCCTCGATCGATTCGCCTATTTTCACAGGGAAGCTTCCAGACGATATCAGCTGGACGGCTCCCACCGATGCCGAGCTCCAGGAGTGGTATGGCGACGAGATTCTGATGGACGACAACGGCAATGTCATTCTCGATGAGAACGGCAACGAGCAAAAACTCACCGACATTGCGCGCAAGTCCTTCGATGAAGTTCAGCAGGAAATTGAGCAGAAAAACGCATGGGCGCGCAATACGCAAAAGACAATCGTGAACGGCCTTGACAAGCTGGGTCGCGAATCGGGCGTGGGCGCGCCGAGCGAATCGGGTTCGCCCTACACCCTGATAGACAACGTCATGAAGAAGGAGTGCGGCGATACACTAACCATTTCGGACGGAGATAATGCGAAGGGCGAGCAGATATCCTCTTCGACGAATGGTCGTTTTACGGGTGATTACTTCGTCACCGAAGAGCAGAAGAATGGTAAAGACGGCAAAACACCTGGGATTTACTCGGGGATGACCGCTCGCGTGACAGAAGAGGCACCCCAGGGTGTCGAGGCGCCTGCGCGTGTTACGACTTATACGTCCAATTTCGATGAAGCTCATGAGCGTAGCGACGCCGCCAAAGCGGATATGTGGTCATCAGCGTGGAGCATTGCACGAGGTCAGGTGCTCGAACTGGCATCGGGGGGCTTCGATTATGCGAATAAGATCACAATCGTGAACATCATCAACAGACGTTTGATGGAGGATATGCCGGTAAGTGAGGTTTCGCCTCTTATGGAGGCATATGCGAAAGCGAACTTGTTCGAGAAGGAAATGGAGGAAATTGGTAGAGCGAACAAGATGATGCAAACGGGCAAGGGTATAACGGGCGTGCTCGGCTTGGCTAACGATTACTTCGGTATGGATAGCGCGAAGAACTCGCTCATTGACAGCGGCAACCAGATTCGTCTCATCGAAACGGACATCGAGAATATCTACCAGCTCATTAAATACTGGCGTGCGTACAACCCCTGCGACAGCGATTGCCAGCGCTGCCTCGACGCGTTGTATGCCGAGCTTGAAGCCGCCGAGAAATACAAGGAATACCTTGTTGCCGAAGATGACAACAACTATTCGGATGCTATGAGGGGCTGCGGCACCTCAACGCTGAACGCCATGCTGGCAGTATGCAGCCTTTTTGGTTCGGGCTCGTTCGGGGCGGCGGGTTCTGCGGGAGTGCTGGAGGGTTCCGATCTTCTTGGCAACTTCGTTTCTAAGGTTTCGCTGTATGCCGATGTGGCTTCGACATCTGCTCACATGCTGCGCGCTCCTTGGGCTGACGTTGCCAAGAACGAATACGCCGAGGCAACGGCGTATCGTATGAGCGTATGCAAGCATTCCGGGAAGAAGAAAAGCGAGGACGATGAATACCGTGAAACGATCGATTGGGACCGTTTCTATGGGTCGGATGTTCGCTACCGCAATTATGGTGCGAATGTTATTCTCGACCCATCGGGCGTGGTGTATGAGGCGTTGGAGAGCAATCCCGTAGAGGGCGCAACGGCTACGTTGTGGACAAGGGGCTCTGCTTCCGGCGGGTCCGAGCAGGAATGGAACGCTGAGGCGTACGAGCAGCGAAACCCGCAAACGACCAGTGGCGATGGTTCGTTCGCGTGGGATACTCCCACAGGCCAGTACCAGGTGCGCGTAAGCAAGGACGGCTATCGCGATTCGGCGAGCGAGTGGCTCAATGTGCTTCCGATTCAGACAGATGTGAACATCAAGCTAGAGTCCTCAAAAGCGCCCGAGGTTCAAGAAGCCTGGGCTGATCCCGACTGTATCGAGATCGCATTCGACCAGTACATGAAGGCATCGGATTCCCTCGAGGCGACCCTGGATGGAATTGCCGCCGAACGCATAGAGTGGGTCGATCCTCAGGAGGCGTCCGAGGCGGATGGCTACGGCACGCTTTCTCGCGTGCTGCGGATATACCCGAAAAGCTCGCTTGCTGAAGGGTCCCAGGTGAACCTCGCCATAAAGGGCTTGCAGAATTATGTGGGCACGGCTCTGGCAACGCAGGGGGGAAATTGGTCGCAGCAGCTGACGGTTTCCAAACATCCCTCCCAGCTTGTGGCTAATTTCGAAAACGCTGTGGTGCTTCAGCAGAATGCCAGCGAGCCGGTGCAGGTTATCGCATATGTGCGCTATGCCGACGGGTCGCCTGTGGCTGGTCAGCGCGTGGTTGCGAAGCTGGAATCGGGTAGCCTTGCGTCGTTCAAAGGTGCCGCGTTCCAGAGCGATGCGGACGGAAGCGTGTGGGTTGAGGCCACGACCGACACAGAGGGCAAGGCGAGCTTCCTGCTGGCAGGCGAATTGCCTGGCATGACGACGCTTGAGCTTTCTGCAAGCGGCACCAATCTTACTAAGGAGATAGCCGTGCGTGTGACGTCTGATGCGGCGCAGCCCGCGCGTCCCGTGGCAACGATTGACGGCGCCGTATTCGATGCAGCTTCGCCGAAGGAGAATTCGATCGAGGTTGCGAAGGGCTCTCTTCTGGATCTTTCCTGCAGTACGGAAGGCGCAACTATCTACTACACCACCGACGACACGTGCCCGTGCATTGAAGACGGTTCGCGCGTTGAGTACACGGCTCCTGTTCCGGTGACGCAGAATACGCGATTCCGAATTGCGGCGTACAAAGAAGGCATGGCCTTCGACAGCTACAGCGAGCGCTTGAACCTGAACGTTACGGTGGTCAATTCCACTGACCCGAGCCCCGATAATCCGGGCGGTGGCGCGACCGACCCCGAAAACCCGGGCGGCGGTACGATTAATCCCGATAACCCGGGTGGCGGCGTGGGCGGCAATGGCTCTGGCAATGGCTCTGGCAGTGGCTCTGGCAGTGGCTCTGGCAATGGCGATTCTTCTGTGAATGGAGGCTCGGACGATGCCGCGGCGGGTGGTTCTGCGGTCTCTTCGGGCAGCGGCGCAGCAAGCGCTGTGGCGCAGAAGGCGGCATATGCTTCAACGAATGATGCTTCTATCTGGTGGTTTGCGGCGTTTGCTGCAATTGTGGCGTGCTTGGTGGCGATGGCCTGTCTTGCCGCTCGCAAGCGTGAACGTTAACGGGGCAGGATTGCGGCGATTCGTCATCCTTCCTTCAAAAGAAAGCCGAGCTGGCGCAGCGCTGGCTCGGTTTTGCTCCGATGCGAACGCCTGCCGCAAGCGCTCGCGAAGGCTCCCAAAACGGTAGGGCCCAAGCCCGCCAAGCATGGTTCGACGATTCGGGGAAACGCGTGCGGCATAAGATGACGCGCGTTTTCGCCTTGCGTGTTTGCTGGGCTTCTGGGCATATGGGGACGCGTTTTCGGCGGCGCGGCCAGCTTCTGGCATGGTTTTTGCTTTTCCTTCCGTATCCACATGCAAGGAGGAGGAAACATGGCAGAAGAAACGTTCGAACCATTTGGCCCGCTGCAGGGCGTGAAGGTTCTTAATCTTTCGCAGGCAATTGCTGGGCCGTTTGCTTGCGCTATGTTGGGCGATTTGGGCGCCGATGTTATTGGCATTGAGAATCCCAAGGGTCGCGACACGAGCCGTCCGAACCCGGTGCTCCCTGGCTGGGGCACGCGCATGGATCGTCGCAATTCTCGATCGCTGTGCATGGACGTGCGCCATGGTCGTGGCCGTGAGCTGTTCTACAAGCTGCTTGAAAATGCCGACATTTTGGTGGACGGTTTCCGTGGTGGTCAGATGGACAAGTGGGGCATGAGCGACGAGGCGTTGTGGGAGGTTAATCCGGCGCTCGTCATTGTGCATATTTCGGGCTTTGGCCAAACGGGCGATCCCGACTACATAAGCCGCGCGAGCTTTGATGCCATCGGTCAGGCGTTTTCGGGCTATATGGAAATGAATGGCTTCCCCGATCGAGCTCCCGTGCCCGCGTTCCCGCAGCCTTCCGACTACTTTGTTGGCCTGTTTGCCATCGTCGGAGCGTTGGCCGCCCTTAACCGCGCCAAGGAAACCGGTCAGGGCGATTCAATCGATGCTGCGCAGTATGAGGCTATGGTGCGCTGCTCGGGCTTCTATGTGGTGAATTACCTCAATGCCGGTGTGCTGCCCAAGCGCGAGGGGTCCCACTCGACGAGCTCTGCGGGATATGGCACCTATACCTGCAAAGACGGCGTGAATCTGTACATCCTCATTCTGGGTGCCGGCGTTGTGCGCAACGCATGCAAGGTGCTCGGCATCGACATTGCCGAAGACCCGTTCTATGACGGCATGGGTCTGTGCGGCATGGGTACGCCCGCTGGCGATATTTTGGAGGGCAAACTCGCCGAATTCTTCGGTACGCATACGGGTGCCGAGGCCGAGGAAATCCTGCTCGAAGCAGGCGTTCCCTGCAGCCGCATTTATACATTCGCCGATTGCGATGCCGACCCTCATTACAAAGCGCGTGAAACGTTTACCACGTGGAAAAACGCCCACGATGACGAAACGATGCGCGGTGTGAACGTGGTTCCGAAGTTGAAGAAGAACCCGGGCAAGATTCAGCGCGGCATGCCGCTCGTCGGCCAGCACAACGAAGAGATCCTGCATGGTCTCGGCGTGAGCGACGAGGAAATTGCCCAGCTTTATGACGAGGGCCTTATTCGTCAAGAAACGACACTTACTGGCAAGTAATTGCCTTTCCGCATATTCGGCGGCGGCTCATCTTCCCATTCCTCTCTCATGCCGCCGCATCTCCTTTTTGCGAGCCCGCACTCCATTTCCCCTGGATGCGGGCTTTCTTTTTCGCGTCGGCCGAAAGTCGGGCGTTCAATTGCTGCTGTTTTTGGCTCAGGGAAACGCGCCGATTGGCCTGTTGCGTTATGTCGCGCACGGCCCTCGTCTTCTTCTGGTCGCTGTGGCATGGTTTTTGCTTCAGCGGAATGGTTGTTTTCGTTTAGAGGTGTTTTATGGTGACTGAATCCCCATCGGGAAATGCTCGGAACGCGCGTCCTCATTTTGGTTTCTTCGTTGTTTTCGCTCTTGTTATATGCATGTTTTGCCCCGTTTCGTTTGGGCATAGCTGTGCCGGAATCTTCTATCCCTACGCCGCCGCCGATTTGGGTGTGGGAACGGGCGTGTTGAGCTACTTCACACCCCTTGCGTGCCTATCTGGTCTCGTATTCCTCCCCTTTGCGGGTCGTTTGCTGAACGGTTGCGATGCGCGTGCATGCATCGGAGGGTCGTGTTTTGTGGCGGCGCTCGCGTTTTTCCTGGTGTCGTTTTCGACGCAATTGTGGCAATACCTCGCGTGCGGCGTGCTTATGGGATTTGGCACGTGCACGCTTATTTATCTGGCGCCCGCGACGCTTATCACGCGTTGGTTCGATAAGAATGCGGGCTTCTATATTGGTTTGGTTGCGGCTTTTACGGGTGTTGGCGGCATGGTGTGGGCGGCCGTTGGTGGCGCCCTCATTCAAGCGCTCGGGTGGCAGGCGACCTATCGCGTGTTCGCCGCTATTACGCTCGCATGCGTGCCGATTATGATTGCATGCATCGCAAGCCGTCCTTCCGACAAAGGGCTTTTGCCCTACGGGACAAATGCGCAGAGTGCTTCGACCGATGAAAAAGGCCAAGCTTCTGCGCCGATTGATGCCGCTGCCCTTGTCGCTCAACTTGCGCCAGGCGAGCATCCTCGTGCCCGCAAGGGCATCGCGGCGAAGGAAGCGTTCAAAATGCCCCAGTTCTATCTCATTATGGGCTTTTGCTTCTGCTTGAATTTCGGCATGTACCTCAACGGCATGATTCCTTCGTACGTGCATACGTTGGCGGTTGGGTCTGCTGTTCCCATGCTTGGAGCATGGGCTACGTCGCTTTCTATGGCGGCTCAAACGGGCACAAAGCTCGGGCTTGGATACGTGGGCGAAAAGCATCCGTTCTCGGGCGCGGTTGCGTGCATCGCCATGGGCATCGTGGGTGCTGTGCTTATTTTGGTAGGTGGCGCCGGCAATGCGGCCGTCGTTATCGCGGTGGGCGCATTCGCGTATGGCGTCTATTACGGCGTCACCAATGTCATGACGCCGTCGTTTGCCCGCAAAACATTCGGCGGCCTTGAATATCCTATTGTGTATGCGCGCATTTCCATGGCAGCGAATGTTGCGGGCGTATGCTCGGGATTTTTATGGGGCGCCGTAATCGATATCGCCGGCTTCGAGGTTGCCTTTGTGGGCGCTGCGCTGCTCATCGCCTGCGCGATTGCCTGCACACTGGGACTTGCTTATTTCCAGAGTCGCGACATCAAGCGTTTCATCGGGGGCGATAAGACGAAATAAGAATGCGGCTTTCTGCTTAAAGAGGATTCGTGATGCCATGGGGTCGCTTCGGCGGCTCCATCGTTTTAAGCGCGCGTTGCGTTTAGAAACGCGCGGAAAAGCGGTGTGGCGTTGCCCAAATACTCCGGATGCCATTGCACGCCTACGTAAAAGGCCGAGGTGTGACTTTCGACCGCTTCGATAACAGGGCCGCACGTCCCGGTTATTTCAAGCAAAGGGGCAATATTGCGAATTGCCTGATGGTGCATGGAATTGACGAAGAGCGGCAGGGGGTCGTCCGCTTGTTCGGCGTGCTCTTCGCGGTATATGGCGTGGAGCGTCGATCTGGGTGAAATATTCACCTCGTGTTGCCCTCGTTCGTAGGGTTTTGGCTGCCGATGGAGGTGAGCCTGCTCGTCGGCGATGCCCTCGATAAGAGCGAGGTCTTGATAAAGAGTTCCGCCAAGTGCGACGTTCATGATTTGCAAACCCCGGCAAATGCCAAGCGTCGGCATGTTTAACACGAAAGCTCGTCGGGCAAGCTGAAGCTCGAAATAGTCCCTCTGCTCGTTGACGCCAAGAATTGACGGATGTCTGAGCGTTTCTCCGTATGCACGAGGAGAAATGTCGCCGCCTCCTGAAAGAAGAACCCCGTCAAGCGAGGCGAGCACGTCTTCGACATAAGAAGGAGAATCTGAGAGGGGCGCCAGCATGACGGGCGTGCCGCCAGCTGCTGCGACGGCGAGCGCGTATTCATGATTAACTTCGCACATGTTCGTCGCGGGATTGATTTCTGCGGTTATTCCAATAAGCGGCTTCATGGTCGCTCGGTCCTTCCATGTCTTAATGCATGCGCGCTTGCTGTTGCGGCGCTGCAAAGTGGTTGCCACATTCTAGGGCAAATAGTGGGTCCCTTCGCTAAAAGCAAGAAGCATGCCAGTTGAAATGCTTGGCCATGGCACGCGTTTTGCTACGCATTCGTTTGGACGGCAAAACGCACGAGGAGGCATCGCATGGCGAAAACGAACGACATACCCCGATTCGGGCTCTTGAGCGGTTATCGCGTTGTGATGGTGGGCCTGTCGGTTGCGGCTCCTTTTGCCTCTGAGCTTTATGCCGAACATGGCGCCGATGTCATATGGGTCGAAAACCCCATCAATCCCGACATGGGGCGCTTCTCTCAGCATGGCGCTTCGACGCAGCAAGACCGCCGCAATATGAGAAGCCTCGCTATGAATTATCTGAAGGGCGAGGGGTGCAGTGCGTTCTTGAAGCTTATCGAAACCGCCGACGTGCTCATAGAGGCATCGGTCGGAGGGCGCTTTGCAAGCAAGGGGCTCAGCGATGAGAAATTGTGGGAAGTGAACCCGCGCCTGGTCATCGCCCATATTTCCGGCTTCGGGCAAACGGGCATCGAAAGCTATGTGAAGCGCGCGAGCTACGATCCGATTGCTCAGGCGTTTGGCTGCGCGATGCGCATGAACGGCATTGAAGGCCAGCCGTCGATTCCCGCCATGCCGTTCCCGGGTGATTATTCCGCGGCATTCTACGCGTTCGGCATGACGCTCGCTGCTTTGCTGAAGCGCCAGGAAACCGGCCGCGGCGAATCTATCGACGTGGCGCAATTCGAAACCATGATGCGCATCCAGTCGCAATACCCCATTAAAGGCTGGACGTACGGCGAGGAATATGTGAAGGAAGGCACGCATAGCCTTATTTGCGCGCTGTACGGGACGTATGTATGCAACGACTGCGAAGAAGTGTATGTGCTGTTCTTGGGGCCGGGCGTTTTGAAGGCTGGCCTGCCGTTGCTTGGCCTGGAGTACGCCAGCGAGCTCTTTCCCGAAGGGGAGGGCATTATTCCTTACGGAAGCCATGCGGGCGATGTTGCCGAAGAGGCGTTCGCGAATTTCCTTGCGCAGCACACTGCAGAGGAGGTCGAGACGATTCTGAACGAGGCGGGTGTGCCGTGTTCGCGTCTGATGAACTACGAGCAGGCCGCAGCCGATCCCCATTACCAAGCGCGAGGCGTTATCGAGACATGGCCTGCTGTCGATGGCGTGCATGAGATATCGGGCGTGAAGGTTGTTCCCGACCTTGCGAACTACCCCGGGCGCGTATGGCGCGGAGCCCCATGCACGGGCCAAGATAACGATGACATCCTGAGCGAGCTCGGCTTTTCTTCGGATGCGATTGCCGAGATGTACGAATGCAATCTTCTCGGCAAAAAATCGTACAAGGAATCTTTCGCAAATTAGCAAAACTGGCACAAAAGTTGCTCATAAGTCGTTATGAAAGTTCTCGACTTTACCAAAAGCGTTGAAGCGTGAGAACTGGGACACAACACAAGGAGGTTGTTGCATGAAGTCAACTGATTTGCCGAAATTCGGCAACCTTCATGGCTTGAAGGTCATCAACGCGGCGTCCGTTATTGCGGGCCCGTTTGTGTGCGGCCTTTTCGCCGAGCAGGGCGCTGACGTTATTGAGCTGGAAAGCGTGAAGGCTCCCGATATGTATCGCATGTATGGCGACGCATGGTCGGCGGAGCGCCGCAACCAGCGCATGATGACGCTGAACATTCCGAGCGACGAGGGCAAGGAAGTGCTGTTCAGGCTCATTAAAGATGCCGATGTGCTCGTCGAGTCGTCCAAAGGCGGCACGTGGAAGAAGTGGGGCCTCACCGACGAGGTTCTGTGGAAGCACAACCCTGCACTTGTCATTCTGCATATTTCGGGCTTTGGCCAGACGGGCGATCCCGATTACGTAAAGAAGGCAAGCTTCGATCCCATCGGCCAGGCTTTCTCGGGCTACGCGAGCCTCAACGGCTTCCCGGGCACGCCTCCCTCGGTTACCAAACCTTTCACGGGCGACTACATGACCGGCCTTATGGGCGCATGGGCGACGCTCGCCGCTGTTATCCATGCCAAAGAAACGGGCGAAGGCGAGTCCATCGACTGCACGCAGTTCGAATCACTTGTTCGCGTTCAGGGCGCGACGCTTTCCGACGGCATTAACCATGGCATTCAGCCGACTCCCATCGGCAACGAAGACTTCGTGGGCGCATGCGCCGGTTCGCAGAAGTGCAAAGACGGCTATGTGCAGGTCGCGGTCGGCGGCGTTGGCCCCGTCTCGAAGCTCGTGGAATTCTTTGGCTTCAAAGACGACCCCGACTTCCAGCCCTTCGGCACCTATCCGTCGATTACCCGCGCTCCGGGTTGCAAAGACATCAACGATCCCTTGCCGGCACGTGCGGCTAAATTCCGCGCGGCACTCGACGAGTACTGCCTGTCCCATACCGTCGATGAGGTGAACCAGCAGTTCAGCTCCATGGGCGTGCCGGTGAGCCCGCACATGACGTATGAGCGCATGCTGAAAGACCCGCAGTATCAGGCGCGCGAAGTGTTTGTCGATTGCTTCGACGAAGTGACCGAAACCACCGTCAAGCAGGTGAACATGTTCCCGAAGTTCACCAAGCATCCGGGCCAAATCGTGCGTGGCGGCGCGAAATACGACGCCGATACCGCTGATGTGATGGCCGAACTCGGTTACACCCCCGAGGAAGTCGAGGCGCTCTATGAGAAGGGCGTTTTGAAGAAGGGCAAATAGGCCCATCGAAAGTCCTGTCGGTTTTTGACAGGCGTTGAGGTTTGATCCCCCGGGCCGCGTGCTTGGACATGCGGCCCCGTGAGATGGTCGGCGAAAACGAGTTCCGATTTTTCGTTGCAGCGAGAAATGGGCACGGTTTTTGCTGATGTTTGGATGCATTCCGATGCATCAGAGAAAGCTCGAAACAAGGAGAGAAAAAATGGGAACTGAGAATGTGAAGGGCAGCAATTACGCGTGGGCAGTCGCCATTGCGTGTATTGCGTTCTACGCTGTTCCGCTGGGCTTTGCTGCCAACCATGCGGGCCTGTTCATTACCCCGGTCATGAATGAGTTTGGCTGGTCTCGTACCGACGCCACCCTGTTCATGTCCATCCAGCCTTGGGTTGCCGCCCTGTGCACCCCGCTCGCTGGCAAGCTTATTTCCAAGTACAACCCTCGCTGGATCATGACCGCCTCCGTGCTGGTCTTCGGCTTGGCCAACCTCGCTTGCGCTTGGTTCACCGCGCCGTGGCAGTGGAACATTTACGGTGTGCTGTATGGTGCTTCCGCAGCATTCTGGATGTACATCGCTACCCCGACCATGGTCAACCGCTGGTTCGCTAAGTCCAACGGCACCGTGATTGGCGTTATCGGCGTTATGGTGTCGCTGTTCGGCGCCATCATGTCGCCCATCATCAATGGCTGGATTGCGAGCATGGGTTGGCAGACCGCTCGTATCATCTGCTCTGTGATTGTTATTGTCGTTGGCGGTGGCCTGACCGCGGCCCTGCTGCGTGAGTCCCCCGAGAAAATGGGCGTTCTGCCTTGGGGCTACGGCACCGTCGAGGAGAAGAAGTCCGAGGCTGCTTCCCAGATCGCCGTTGGTGCCGATGAGGGCGCAACCGTCGCTCAGGCTCGCAAGAACCCTGCTCTGTGGCTGCTCATCGTCATGGCTGGCTTCTTCGTCATTTCCGCTTCCTTCGTTCAACAGCTCGCCTCTTACGCTTCCACGGGCGAACTCGGCGCTGCCGTCGGCGCAATGGCTGTTTCCGTCGCCATGGTCGCCTCCATCATCGGCAAGTTCGGCCTGGGTTGGCTGTGTGACCACATTGGTGCCCGCGCGACTGGCGTTATCGCTGGCGTTCTGGGTGGCGCTGGTGCCGCTATCGCCTTCTTCTCTGGTGCGAATGTCATGGGCTTCTACGTTGGCGTTGCCCTGTTTGGCGTTGGCTACTCCGCGCTGAACATCGTTCCCCCGATGACCTGCCGTCAGGCCTTCGGCAACAAGGACTACGCGAACATCTTCTCGATGGTCGCTACTGGCCTGAACGTGTTCTCCGGCTTCTCCGCACTGATCTACGCTCAGATCTTCGACATCACGGGCTCCTTCGCTGGTGCCTTCTGGATGATCATCGTCTTCTACGTGCTCGTCGTCGTCCTGTCGCTGGTTATTGTCCCCATGGGCCGCAAGTCCTGGGCGAAATAAACACCCCACGTATGCCCGTCGCTTAGGCGGGTAGGCATAAGGAATGCGTGGTTCGGGGCTGCAAACCCGAACCAACAAAGAAAGCCCTCGTTATCGAGGGTTTTCTTGCGTTTGGGAGCGAAAACGATATCCCATGTTTTCAGCCAGCGTTTGAGCGGTAAACGCGTCGTCCTATTCGCCCTTCGCGTTTACCGCTGCGGCGCAATGTGCAATGCGCTCATAGAGGTTTGCATCTCCGATGCTGCCAGCGAGTTCTCGAAGCTCTGCCAAATACGTTGCAGCCTCCTGCTTCGTTGGGCTTGTAACTACAAGGCCGATAAGCGACCTGATGAGCGAATAGTTCGCCCCGATTCGTTTCGCGATACGATAGGCCTCGTGATTTGCGAGGTATGCTTGAGCAGGATTGCTTTTGTGCTGCAGCATTCCCTTGGTTGTCAGCATTGCGGCATGCATGGGCTCGTTGTGGCCGGTTTCGAGCAGCGCAATCGCCTTTTCAGTCATGCGGTCGCCCTCTTCTTTATTGCCCATGATGTAGGCGAGCATCGATTTGATGCCCTCCGATGAGGACGAAAAGCTTCGAATGGGCGTTTCTTCGAACGACTCTTCTGCGAGCTTGACCAAATCGAAGATTCGCGGATTGGGGCCTTCTTTCATGAGCGAGATGAGCGTAACAAGGGCCGAGAAGAACAACGATAGGCCTGAGCTGGTATTCGTTGTTGGATTTTGACAGAGGCTCAAACCGACGATGCGGTTGAGGCATTCGATGGAGGAATCGAAATCGCCGACAATCATATACCACGATGAAAGAAATCCCAGGATATAGCTTATGAGGAGCGGTGAAGCGCCATTGCAGGTTGCGAGTTGCTCGGCCTTGAGGAGCGATGCGCGAATCTCGGGGTCGAGGGCTTTTTTGTAGCACGGAATAACGCCGGCGCGCACTTCTTCATTCTCGGGAACGCCGTTGAGCTTCCTTGCGGCCTCAAATGTAAGTGCATAGTCGTCTCGTCCCATGGCTTGGGCAATGGAAATCGCGCTTTGCAGATACAAATCGGCTTCATACGTTTTGCCCAAATGGGTCATATTGATATACAGAATAAGGGAAGCGTCGAGTTTCTCGGATCCTTCAAGGTGTTTTACGGCGAGCTTGTAATACTTGATTGCCGCCTCGATTTCGTCAATTTGCAGCAGATAATCGCCAGCCTTCGCCGCATAGGGGCCACATTTTTGTGGTTGGGTACTTAAACTGTAGTGGCGACAAATGGCGATATCCTGCATGTTCGACGAGGCGTGACCATAGAGTGCATCCATTGTTTGGGCCAAACGAAAATGCGCTGACTCGAGTCTGCGCGAATCTCGGGCAAGGCGGGAAACGAGAAATTCCTGCATGCGCTTATTGAGGAGCACGATTCGGCCCGAGCCGTCGCGGGCGGCGATGCCCGTTGACGAGAGTTCGTCGAATAGCGCTTCGCCCGTGCCGTTTTCGCAAAGAGCGCTGAATAGCTCGGCATCACAGGGCGCATTGTGCACTGCGAGCAGGGTGGCGATGAGGGCGGCGTCGGTCGTAAGCGATTTGAACGTGTACTCGAACAGATTCTGAAGCGATGCCTTTCCCGAAAACTCCGTATAGCCGGAATCGAGCCCCTGAATGATTGCTTTCATCAAGAAGGGGTTTCCGTCGGCCAAGGTGATGAGTTTGCGGGCGGTTTGCTCATCGATATCGGGGAAGAAGAACAGTAAGATGTCCATCATGCGTTCGTCGCTAATTTTGGTGAGCTCGATTCTGAGCAAAATGCCCTTGCGCTGGAGTTCGTTGAGCAGGGCCATGGTGCGCGGCGCTGGAATGATCGGGTTGAACGTTGCAATGAATCGCGCAGAGAGAAATGTTTGATCGTTTATGGCGCGTGAGAGAACCTTGAGGGAGGCTGCGTCGGCGTAGTGGATGTCATCGCACATGAAAAGAAGATGGCAATCTGCGCCTAAAACGCGAAAAAAGTTCTCGATGGTTTCTTGAATTTGGGAGGTTGAGAGGCCAAACGTGGACGCGGGGCGTTCAACGTTGATGTCAATTGAAGGAATGAGACAGCGCAGCCGCCCCCATTGCTCATCGCCCATGATGCGTTGTGCGCGCAGGGCGATTTTGGGCCAGTCGGAAGCGGTGGTAAGCCCTTTGATTGAATCGATGAGGCCGCCAAAAGGTATCTCACGCGTTTGCTGGGTGAATTTTACGACGATGCGCCGTTCGTCCGTTTGGCGCGGGAGCTCTTTGAGAAAGCGGGTTTTGCCGATTCCCGTTTCGCCGGTAACGAGCACGAACGACCCGTTTGGTGCGGCAAGGGCGCGGTCGACGTGTTCTTGCCGGTCGATAAAGGGCATATCCTTTTCTTTGAGTGCGCGTTGCCCCGATTTCTTGACATGCGCGGTGAATGAATCGTTGGACCCGATGATTGATTGATAGCATTCCACGGTTTGGATTGAGGGAGGCAGGCCCAGTTCGTCGTTAAGGCGCGTGGTGAGCTCTCGATACAATTCGCCAACCTGGGCGCGCATGCCGGCCTTTTCCATGATTGACATGGCGCGCCGGTAGAGGTCTTCACGAATTTCGTTTTCCGAAATGGCTCGTTCGATAGTGGCAAGCGCGTCGGTGTATCGCTTTTGGATTTCGAGGTCAAATGAGCGCTCGAGTGCGGCGTCAATTGAACGATTCCGCCATTGCTGAGCTTCAGAGCTCACCCATTGGTCGAACGGGTCGGCGTCTTTGATAGAAAAGCCGTCCAGAAATGGCCCGCGGAACAGCTCGAGGGGGCTATGGTCGCCATTTCGGTTCGGGTTATTGGCAAACGCGAAGTAATCGCGCGCATCGCTTTCGACATCTTCGGCAAGGGCGATGGTGCCTTGCGATGAGATGACGGCGTCTTCCGAAAGGGCATTTTTCAAATACGAAAGATGAATGCTGAGGTTGCGGCTTGCGACCTGCGGGCTTTTGTCGGGCCAGAAAAGCCATGCGAGCGTGGTGCGTGGAACGGGCTTGAGTTCGGTGGCCAAATAGAACAAAAGAGCTCGTACGCGTTTGCGCGAGAAGGATGTTTCGACTCCATTTTTAAGGATGCGCGGAGTTCCAAGAACTTCTACGCGAGTGACGTCATCGGCCATGATTTTCCTTCGTGTGGTGGGTTGTGTCCTCGTGCTGACTATGATGGTTGAAACGAAACATAAACAAAAAGCTAACAAAAGCATTTATAGCATATCGTCCAGCCGTTTTTCATGGGGAAGTGGCACGTTAATTGCTCGAAAACAAGGTATACGCGTTGGTTTTCGGCATATGGCCGTGTTTAGTTTGTTAAAGGCCGATTCGTATAGTTTTGAGCATGAAGAGGGTTGTGCGTATTGCGCAAAGTTCGAAAGGGGACCGTATGTCAAAGGTGAAAAGCGGGTCGGTTTGGGCATGGCTCGTGCTCATTGGCTGCATAGGTTTTTATTCCATTCCGACGGGCATCATCGCCAACACGTCGGGTATTTTTGTTGCTCCCGTTATGGATCAGTTTGGTTGGAGCCAGACCGATACTACGATGTATCGAACGATTCAGCCTATCGTTTCGGCGATTTGCGCACCGTTCGCTGGCAAGTTGCTGGAGAAGTACGATCCGCGCTGGATTATGACCGCCGTGTCGGCTGTTTTTGGTTTGGCCTCGGTTGCGTCCGCTTTTGCCACTGAGTTGTGGCAGTGGAATTTGTACGGCGTTGTGTTCGGCGTGACCGCCGCATTCTTCATGTATCTGGCGGCTCCGGTGCTTATCAACATTTGGTTCGAGAAGGGTGCGGGCATTGCCGTGAGCATCTCTGCCGCAACGCTTTCGCTGCTCGCCGCTATCGCAAGCCCGGTTGGCCAGGCCCTCATTAGCGCATATGGCTGGCAGACGGCGCGCTTGGTGCTTTCTCTCGTTACCACGGTCGCTTCGGTCGTGCTGTGCGCCGCGTTTGTGCGCAAGTCGCCTTCCGTCATGAACGTTCTGCCTTTTGGCGCTTCCCAGACTGGGGAAGATGCCGAAGAGCGTAGCGCCGAGGAAGCTGCGGCTGCGGTTGCTGCTGCCGAGAACGAAGGCGCCACTATCGAAGAGGCTCGCAAGTCTCCCGCGATGTACACGCTGATTCTTGTGGCAGGCATCTTCTGCATGTGCGCGGCGTTCTTCCAGCAGATTCCGGCTTTTTGCGCGCATGGCGAGCTCGGTGCTTCCGTTGGCGCTATGGCCGTTTCAATCATCATGGTCGGCGGCATCGTAGGCAAGTTGCTGTTGGGCGCGCTGAATGACAAAATCGGCATTCAGTGGACGGGCCTTATCGCGACGATTGGTGGCGCTTTGGGCATCACGCTCGCATGGCAATCGGGCGCAAACGAGGTAGTATTCTATGCAGGCATGGCGATCTTCGGCTTCGGCTACGCAGGTCTTACCGTTATCGCGCCGATGCTCACTCGCGGCACGTTCGGCCCGCGCAATTATTCCCAGATTTATTCCTGGGTTTCCACGGGCATTTTCATCGCAACCGCTATTTCCTTCACGGTGTATGGCCTGATTTACGACAACACCGGATCGTATGATGGCTGCTTCATGGTGGTTATCGCGCTGTATGTTGTCGCTGCGGTTCTCGTTCCGTTCACGCTCAAGGCGGGCAATAAACTTTGGAAGAAGTAGGCCTTTCATTTGGCGTACGGTTTCCATTCGGAATGAATCGAAAGGCCAAGGGCTTCGGTCCTTGGCCTTTTCTCTATTGTCGGCCCAATCTGTAGAAGCGTATGCAAGAGGGGGCGTCAAGCTTTTTGTGCCCTCGTCATATCGCCTATGCGCTTGCGACCTCAACCACATGCAGCGCATCGCCGTCTACGGTGAAAGCGACGTCATATGCGGCAAAGGCCAAATGGTAGACGCGGCTTGGGTCGTGCTTGCTTCCGGCGCGGCGCGGGTCTTGGCGCAGCACCTCCACGAGACCCTCGAGCTTGTCGCCCTCGATATGCGCCTGCAGCGTTTCGGGGAAGTCGACGTCTAGTTCGTGCCAGGGCGCTTCGTCGATGAAGCCGCCCGTCGCATCGGGGTGGCAGTCGGCGAAGGGAATATAGGGCTTGATGTCAAAGATGGGCGTTCCATCGCGCAGGTCGGCGCCCAACACATGGATAATCGGGCCGTTGTCGGTGAGCTCGACGTGGTCGATTTTGACGCAGGTCAATCCAATGGGGTTGGGGCGGAATGGGCTTCGGGTTGCGAACACTCCCATGCGCTCTGATCCGCCCAAGCGCGGAGGCCTCACCGTGGGCGACCATTTCGTGTTCGTGCCGCTTTTGTCGTCGGTGGCGGCATCTGCTGCAATGTCTTGCGCGGTTCCGCCTGGCGTGCCGTTTTCAAATTCCCAAAGCAGCCATGCGTGCGAGAAGCCGTCGAGTCCCGCGACGGCGCTATTCAGCGCGAACTCGGGCTCGAAAACGATGCGCCCTTGCAAATGTGGCGCCAGAAAACTGTTGCGGGGAATGCCGAACTTCTGGGGAAGGTCGGTGCGAATATGCGCGATGGGTTTCATGCTGCGGGGTCTCCTGTGGTGCTTGTGACGTCGGATGTTCTCTCGGTTCCTTCTTACCCCATTCGAGAGTGCGACTGAGCGCCCTCGAAGAATTTCAAAACTTCTGTGAGGCTTACGGGTGCGTAGCTGTTTGCGTCAACGCCCACGTCGTATCGAAGAATGCCGCGCTCGCGGTTGCGCTCGTTGTTGGTGGGTCCTTTGGAGTGGATGTGGCCGTGCAGGGCGATGGCGTCGCGGCGTTTTCCATTCCAGCTCATGATGGGGTAGTGGAACAAAACGAGCTTATGGCCGCGCGCGTAGCCGGGGGCGATTTCGAGATAGTCCTGCTCGGTTTCGAAAATCCCCGCGCCCGCGCCCGTCGACCACGAATCGTCATGGTTGCCGCGAATGAGATGCACGTGCTCGCAAGCGATTTGCTCGCGTAAGCGGCGTGCATTTTCGGCGGTTGTTTGATACGCGAAGTCGCCTAGCACATAGAGCGAGTCGCTGGGCGCTACCCGTTCATTAATCGCCGCAATGAGCCCTTGATTCATGCGTTCGATGGTTTCAAACGGGCGATTCATTTTCGAAAGAATGCTCGAATGGCCGAAGTGTAAATCGGCGGTGAACCACATCATGGGCGGCCTCCAGGGGGGATTATCGGGTTTGGATGTGGCTATTGTAATGGCCGCGCGGTTTATCGGCTGGTGGATTGCCACGAAAAGCCGACTTCTTTACGAGGCCGACCCCGAATCTACGATTCTGATGTAGCCGCTTTTCTCGGGATCGATTATTTCCGAGTTGGTATCGTAGAGAAAACGGCATTCTATTTTGTCTCCGATGGCGATGACGTCGCCGCCTTCGATAGGCGCGTTTGCGTTGAGATATGCTGTGTCGAGAATGAAGCCGCTTGATTGGTCCCTGTCGACTTTAATTTTTGCGATGCCGGCGCCATCGAAATCCTCCACGGTGCCTACGAGCGCCCAGAGGACGACGAAGGGGCCGCCGTTGCTGCCTTCGGGCGTGGGAGGGATTTCATCGATTGCCTCATGGTTGAACGATTCGTAATGGAACAAAATGGTGCCGCGATCGTAAATGGGCGTGTGCGATTCGAATTCGTTCGGGCAAGGGCCAAGCTTTTCTTGCTGGGGTGAGCAACCGCAAGAAAGAAGTAGCACCGCAAGCGCGGTGAGTGCAAGAAAAGGAATTCGAAGATTAGTCAACCTGGCCTCCTCTCTGGGCTTAGCTGAATATTGTAATGCCTAGCATTGGCCGGCGAAGCGGGCACCGTTATCTTCTCGGCCGATTGTCGATATGCGGTTGGCCCCGCTTTCTGTTTGTGGCCGTCTCTTCCATCCGCGGCTGACAATCTGCCGTTCGCTGCTGGTAGGTGCCGTTTAATACGGGGTCGCCTTCGTGGAATTGCGTTCGCACTCTAGTGTGCTAAAGTTCGTCGAACACAACGAAACTTTATACGGTGTTAATTGCGCTGCGGTCGATTTCTGCCGCGTGCCGCTGTGCGTTGTAAGCGCATGGGAAGGAAGTCATGGTCGAATATAACGAACTCACGGGCGAGTTTGTCGCTGAGCTCGCCGCTATCGTCGGCGAGGACAACTGCCTTACGGGCGAAGATATCAACGAGGACTATTCGCACGATGAGATGCCTATTTACGGCGTGCACACGCCCGACGCTGTGGTGCTTCCCGCAAACACCGATGAAGTGTCGGCCATTATGAAGCTCGCGAGTGCGAACAATATCCCCGTAACGGTGCGCGGTGCGGGAACGGGCTTGGTGGGTGGCAGCACGCCATTGGCGGGCGGCATTGCGCTGTGCACCATGCGTATGGACAAAATTCTCGAATACGACGAGAACAACCTGTTCGTGCGCGTGCAGCCGGGCGTGCGCTTGTGCGATTTGGCAGCCGATGCAATCGACCATGGCTTCATGTATCCGCCCGATCCGGGTGAGAAAACGGGGTCTATCGGCGGAAACGTGTCCACGAATGCCGGTGGTATGCGAGCCGTGAAATACGGCACTACGCGCGACTATGTGCTTGCCATGACGGTGGTTCTGCCGAGCGGCGAGGTGCTGCGACTGGGCCGCGAGGTCGCGAAAACGAGCTCGGGCTACAGCTTGCTGCATTTGATGATTGGCTCGGAGGGCACGTTGGGCGTTATCACCGGGCTCTCCATGAAGCTTATCCCTAATCCCAAAGAAGACATGAGTTTCATTCTCTCGTTCAGCGATATTCAAACCGCCATTGCCGCTGTGCCGAAAATCAAGCTTGCGGGTTTGAATCCGCAGTCTATCGAGTTCATGGAGCGCGATATCGTGGACTCTTCGGCCGAATACACGGGGAACAAAATTATCCCCACGGTGGTCGACGGCAATGAATGCGGCGCATATATCCTGGTCACGCTCGATGGCAACGACGAGGACGAGATTTTTCAGCGCGCCGAAACGCTGGCTGAAATTGGCGAAGAAGCGGGTGCCTTCGACACGCTCGTTATCGAGCACCCAGCCGACAAGGCGGCGGTATGGGCGGCGCGCAGCGCGTTTCTCACGGTAATCGAGGCCGAAACCGAGCATCTCGATGAGATGGACGTGGTGGTTCCCGTCGACAAAATCGCCGAATTCCTGGGCTTTATTCATGATACGGGCGTCGAGAACGACGTGCTCATTCGCTCGTTCGGTCATGCGGGTGACGGCAACCTGCATATTTATTGCTGCGGAAACAATATTGAGCGTGAGGCGTTTCTTGAGAAGTCGACGCGTGTTATGCATGCGGCGTACGCGAAATGCAACGAGCTGGGCGGCCAGGTTTCTGGCGAGCACGGCATTGGGCATGCGAAAAAGGAATACCTGCGCGAATCGGTGGGTGATACGGCGTTCTCGCTGATGTCGAGCATTAAACAGGCGTTTGACCCGAAGGGCATTTTGAATCCCGGCAAGGTTTGCAACTAGAGCGTAGTTGACGTATGGGTTTGCGTTCCATGTGGCGAGGAGTGCGAACCTGATTGATGCTCCGAGAATTGGGCCAGCGTAAAACGAGGCGTCCGTTTTTGCCAAAAGTTGCGAATCCGGGGGCTTTTCAGCATTGAAAGCAAAGGTGGTTGGCCCTATTTGCAAGACATATCTTGCAAATAGGGCCAACCTCTATTCTGAAACGGCTTGTATGGGTCCTCGAAGTGCGGCGATTCTGGCAAATACGCCCCCGAATTCGCAACTTTTGTCACTTTTTGCCGATTTACTTTACGTTGATCAAGTCGGCGATAGTTTGCAACGACAGATCGGTCGCCGCCATCTCGTCGGCGCAGCGTTTGAGCTCGGCCTGCAAAAACTCCTGGTTAGGCACATCTTTCTTGTATTTGAGGTCATGCTCGATACTTGCCCAGCTATCCATCGCAATGGTGCGAAGTTGAACTTCGACGCACATGCGACGGCCGAATTCGAAGCGATTATCGCCAGTCTGCGCTTCGGCCCCCTTTGACTCGACGGCATCGAATGTGCCCGATGTATTCAGTTGGTCGATAAGCTGCGACAGGGAAATCTCTTGCGCTTCAATGGCCGCCTTGGCCGCGGCTCGCCTCGTTGCATCGGGGTCGAGTTCCGAATCGTTCGTGCGCGCAAGAATCATATGATAGCTGCGATATCCGTTTGGCTTTGGATGCAAAATGTAGTCTTTTTCCTGCACGACCTCGAAGCATGGGAGCTCGCGAATGAACTGCGCGACCGATGCGACGTCGTCGACGAGTGGACAAATCACGCGCACGCCAGCTGCATCATGCACGGCGTATACGGCATTTTCGGCAGTAGGCTCGTATCCTCGCTTGATAAGTTTTTCCCTCATGCTGTCGGGCGACTTGATGCGCGTTTTCCACGATGAAATGGGCTTGCGCTCGCGGTTTATGCCGCGCTCCATTAAATACGTCTCGAGAGATATCTCAAAACGCCAGGTAATTTCCTTTAGTTTCTGTAAGTAATCGCCGTAGAAATCGGCATCGGGCGGCAAATCGATCGAGGGAAGAGATTTCTCTTCGGCCTCGGTGGTGTCTGGGTGGGTTTCGACGTGCTGCTGCGTGCCGATGGGTTGAAGAGTGCTCGATGGCTGCATGTAAGCTTCCTTTCCGCGCACCTACTATGGTACCTGGCGGCTCGCGCGCGAACCGTTGGGGCGATGCGGGCGTTGCCAATCCGATGCCTGGCGTTCAGATGCTGGCAAGGCGCTTGAATACGAGGTGTGTGTGGAATGTTTTACTGGTGGCGCGACTTGGGATGGGCTTGCGTTTAGCGGCGCGGGTCCTCGGGAAAGGGGTCGTCGATCATGCGTGGCCAGTGATAATCGTCGCGTTCAAGCATGAACAGTTCGAGCAACGTGGATGCGATGCCAGCTGCACCGTCGTAAAAACCGATGCGCTGCGAGAGCTCTTCGGGGTGCACTCGCTCCCATGCGAAAGGCCAAGAGGCCGACCCGTCGGCGTGTGTTTTCATCGAGCCCAACAATATATCGCCGCAGCGTGTGGCGAACTCGCGCCAGCGCGGCGACCCATCGATGCAGTACAGACCCAAGAATGTATGCGCCATGCCGGCGTGACCGCAGCAGTAGCATACGGTATTCCAGAGGCCAGCCGACATATGCTCGGGTGCGCCGAGCGCTTCGGCTCCGTCGGCGAGTTGATTGACCATCGTTGCCCAACGAATATCGTTGTCGAGGGTCCCCATCAGGGTGGGGAAGCGCAATGTTCCTGCGATGCCGTGGCAATATCCCAAGTAGAAGACGGTGAATTCGTCATCTCCGCCCAATTTGTGGGGGATGAGCTTGCCTCGTTTTTGCGGCACGGCTACGGCGTCGAGGAAATCGGCGCATCTGCGTGCAACTTCAAGATAATGGGCATCGCCCGTGATGCGGAAAAGATGCGCGAGCAGATATCCCGATCCAGCACTTCCGAAGGCGAAATTCGGCCAATCGAATGGGGTTTCGATGCCCGCACCGTTGAAATCGACGCCGCCGCGCGGGCTTTCCGCGCTCCAGCGCAGGTATTGTGCGCCAGCGGCCTTGATGAATTCAAGCAACTGCTGATCGCCGAACGTTTCGTAGAGTGCGATGAGGAATAGCATAATGCCGCCGTCCATCAGTAACGCAGGGCTGCCGGTCCAATAGGGGCCGCTTTCGCCTTGTTGCGCAGATTCGTCGGTATAGAAGCGTCCGATTGCTTGTGCCGCCCGGCGATACTTTTCGGCGTCTCTGCTTTCTGCGAAGGTTTTAGCGCCTTCGATGAGCACGAGGCCCACGCCGCCAACGCCCATGTGGGCGCCTAGATGCACGCCAGGCACGCCCTCGCGGTTATCTTGGAAGGCGGCCTGCTCGGGAAGCAGCAGGTCGCGCCAATGCGCGGCTGCGTAGGAAAGCCCGCAGCGTGCTTTCTCGGCGAACTCGGCACTGCCGGTGACCTCGGTGAGTTTCAGATAGAAATACGCTACACCGGCCGACCCGCTGTACAGCGATAGGTCGATTGGCTGGCTCGCGTCCTGCTGCCAGAAGATGCCTTCGGGCGTCCTGTGCTCGAAGGTTGCAATCCAACGTTCGGCCGATAGCGCCGCATTCAGGTAATCACTTGCGTTTTGCGCGTGATGTGTTGGGAACGGTTTTCCGGGGGTGTAGGCCATGTCCTGCGGCGCCTGATTCGATTCGATTGAGCATGCTTCGCACATGGTGCTTCCTTTGACTTCCTCAATAATTTCACGAGGACATTGTGACGCAGTGGGGCTTTGTTTGACGAAAATTTTTCGCTTGCCAATTGTTTGGCGCCCGTATTTGGACGTTTCACGGCCAGTGGCGCGCGTTTTCGCTGCGAGCGGAAACCAGTCAGCTGCTCGCAGCGAAAAGTTGCCTGTTCGCAACTCACGCAACTGTTTTGTGGAATTCGCTCACTTTATCGCATTAAAGTGCGATAGCCCCTTGCACTTGGGGTCGCGCCCCGTATAATCAACGTCACTCAATAAATGCGACGACAGGGCGAGTAGGAACGAACCCATCCCACAGCAAGCAGGCGGACTGAGAACCTGCGGTGGACGGCTCCGAAAACTCCCTCGAGCAGCGAAGCTGAACGCAGCTGGTCAACGCGGAACACCACCGCGCGCCACCGTCAGTATGCAACGCCGGCGCCTTCCGTGATAAGGCATCGAGAGCGAAGTCTCTTCGGTCGACTGCATTCCTTGGGTTAGCGATAACGCTTGAAGGAAGAAGGAAGAAACGATGCAACTTCGTAGCGATGCCGTTAAAGTTGGCGTGGCGCGTGCTCCCCACCGCAGCTTGCTGAAGGCCGACGGCCTTACCGATGAAGAAATGAAGAAGCCCCTCGTCGCGGTGTTCAATTCCCGCAACGACATTATTCCGGGCCACAATAACCTCGATAAAATTTGCGAAGCCGTGAAGGCCGGCATTTATATGGCCGGTGGCGTTCCGTTCGAAATTTCCACCATCGGCGTGTGCGACGGCATTGCCATGAACCATGACGGCATGCATTACTCGCTCGTTTCCCGCGAAGCTATCGCCGACAGCTTCGAATGCGCTGTTCAAGGCCATCAATTCGATGCTGCCGTATGCATTCCCAATTGCGACAAGATCGTCCCTGGCATGGCGCTCGGCGCCCTGCGCGTGAACATTCCTACGGTTTTCGTTTCCGGCGGCCCCATGCTTCCCGGTCATGAAGCTGGTTGCAACTGCGGTCCCACGACCGATCTGAACACCCTGTTCGACGGCGCGGGCCAGGTGAGTGCTGGCACGATGACCGAAGAGCAGCTCAAGTACTACGAAGACACCGCATGCCCCACGTGTGGCAGCTGCTCGGGCATGTTCACTGCGAATTCGATGAACTGCCTGTGCGAGGCTTTGGGCATTGCACTTCCCGGCAACGGCACCATTCCTGCGGTGTACTCCGAGCGTCTGCGCTTGGCTAAGCATGCGGGCATGAAGGTCATGGAGCTGCTCGAAAAGGGCATTTGCATCAAGGACATCATTTCTGAGGCGGCAATTCATAACGCCATGGAATGCGATATGGCATTCGGCGGCTCTACCAATACGGTGCTCCATCTGACCGCTATTGCCATGGCAGCCGGCCACCCCATCACCATGGACGATTGGGATGCCGCAAGCGCCCGCACGCCGCATTTGGTGAAGCTGCAGCCCTCTGGCCCGCGCCCGCTTATCGACTTGTATGCCGTGGGCGGCGTGCCGGTTGTCATGCATGAGCTCAACGAGCTGGGCCTGCTCGACGAAAGCGCGATTACCTGTATGGGCCCGCTTCCCGAATATATCGCCAACTGCACCAAGCCCGCCGACGGCGAGGTGTGCCGCAAGCATGACAATCCGTTCTCCAAGGTGGGCGCCCTGCGCGTGCTCCACGGAAACATCGCCCCTGATGGCGGCATCGTGAAGAAGAGCGCCGTCGACCCCAGCATGCTCACGCATACCGGCCCCGCTCGTTGCTTCAATAGCGAGGAAGAGGCTTGTGAGGCGATTTTCGCTGGCGAAATTAAGCCCGGCGACGTGGTCGTTATTCGCTACGAGGGCCCGAAGGGCGGCCCGGGCATGCGTGAGATGCTCACGCCCACGAGCGCCATTGTTGGCATGGGCCTGTCCAAGAGCGTTGCGCTTCTGACTGATGGCCGCTTCTCCGGCGCCTCGAAGGGCCCTTGCGTTGGCCATGTAAGCCCCGAAGCTGCAGCTGGCGGCCCAATCGCCCTTATTGAAGACGGCGATCAGGTCACCGTTGATATTGAAGGCGGCAAGCTCGAGTTGCACGTAAGCGACGAAGAGCTCGCTGCTCGCCGTGCCGCTTTTGTGGCGCCTGCCCCCAAGCATAACCACGGCGTGCTTGCCAAGTACGCGAAACTCGTTTCAAGCGCCGACAAGGGAGCGTATGTCTCATGATGAACACCTTGACTGACAAGCTGGCTCAAAAGCAGCTCGCCATTGAAGGCAAGCCGCTTGGACCTGGCAGCCACACCGAGCACGAGGGCAAAACGATGACGGGGGCCCAGGCGATTATCGCTTCGCTTGAGGCCGAAGGCGTCGACACCGTGTTCGGCTACCCCGGTGGCCAGGCCATCAAAATTTACGACGCGCTGTACGACAGCAAGAAACTGCACCATGTGCTTGCCCGCCACGAACAGGGCGCCACGCACATGGCCGACGGCTACGCGCGCGCCACGGGCAAGGTTGGCATTGTGCTGGTAACGAGCGGCCCGGGTGCCACGAACACGGTGACGGGCATCGCGACCGCATACATGGATTCCATTCCTATGGTAGTTATCACGGGCCAGGTCACGCGCGGCGTTATCGGCACCGACTCGTTCCAGGAATCTGACATCGTGGGCATCACCATGCCCATCGTGAAGCACAGCTTCCTTCTGCAGTCGACCGACGACCTTACCGAGACGTTCCGCGAGGCATTCTATATCGCTTCGACTGGCCGTCCGGGTCCCGTGCTCATCGATATTCCGAGCGATTTGCAAGGCGCCGAAATGGTGTTCCACTATCCCGATGGTGTGAACATTCCCAGCTATCGCCCCACGTATAAGGGCAACGCCAAACAAATCAAGCAGGCGACCGCGCTCATCGAGACCTCGAAGCGCCCGCTGCTCTACGCAGGCGGCGGCATCGTGAGCTCCCATGCGTGCCAGGAATTGAAGGCGCTTGCGGAAGCTATGCAGATTCCCGTGGTCACCACGCTGCTCGGTAAAGGTTGTTTCCCCAGCTCACATCCGCTGAGCTTGGGTCCTGTGGGCATGCATGGCTCCAAATACGCCAACATGGCCATGACGGAATGCGACCTCATCATTGCTGCCGGTGCCCGCTTCAGCGATCGCGTGACCGGAAAGCTTGATGAATTCGCGCCGAACGCCAAGGTCATCCATATCGATATCGACCCGGCCGAAATTGGCAAGATTCGTGAAGCGAACGTGCCCATCGTCGGCGATGCCCAGGGCATTTTGGGCGGCATCGTGGCCCAGCTCGAGAAATCGGGCGCTACGCCTGCCGATGCCGAATGGGTCGAAACGGTAAACGAATGGCGTGAGCGCTGGCCGTATTACGACGACCAGTTCAACGACTATCCGAACCAGATTGTTCCTGAAGTTGCGCTCGACGAGCTTTCCAAGCAGCTCGACCCCGACAACTCCATTGTAACGACCGAGGTTGGCCAGCATCAGATGTGGGCTCACCAGCACATTGGCCGTGAACATGCGCGCTCGTTCCTTTCGAGCGGCGGCTTGGGTACCATGGGCTTCGGTTTCCCTGCGGCTATCGGCGCCAAGTTCGGTTGCCCCGACAAGCAGGTTGTGTGTGTTGCTGGCGATGGATCATTCCAGATGAACAGCCAGGAAATGGCGACCGCGGCCATCAACAACACCGCCGTGAAGGTGTTCCTGCTTGACAACCGCGCGCTGGGCATGGTGCATCAGTGGCAGAAGCTGTTCTACCACGAGCGCTATTCGTCCACGATTCTCGACCCGGTGCCCGATTTCGTGAAGCTCGCCGACGCATACGGTTGGGAAGGCGAGCGCATCGAGAAGCCCGAAGACGTGGCTCCCGCGATTGCGCGCATGCTTGCGAGCGAGAAGCCGTATTTGCTCGATGTTGCCATTTCTCCCGACCAGAACGTGTATCCCATGGTTGCGCCGGGCGCTGCGCTTGACAACGTGATTGGCGCGATTGACGTTACGCTTGGCGCTGTTCGCGTGAACGGCAAGGGCGTCGGCAAGAAAGACGAAAAGGAGGGTGAGGAATAATGAAGCACATCCTTTCCGTGCTGGTCGAAAACAAGTCGGGCGTGCTCTCGCGCGTGACCGGCATGATTTCACGCCGTGGCTTCAACATTGAGTCGCTTACCGTTGCGCCTACCGAAGATTCTACGATGAGCCGCCTTACGGCAATCGTGAACGCCGACGAGGTTGGCTACGAGCAAATTACCAAGCAGCTGCACAAGCTGGTAAGCGTGTACAAGATCACCGACCTCACCGACGAAGACGCTATCGAGCGCGAACTAGCATTGTTCAAGGTGAGCGCACCGCCCGATCGCCGTCACGAGATTATCGAAATTGCGAATGTCTTCCGAGCCAATATCGTGGACGTGGGCAAAAACTCGCTCACGATTGAGGCGACGGGTGACGAAAGCAAGCTTGAGGCGATGGAGGATCTCTTCCGAGCCTATGGCCTGAAGCAGCTCGTTCGAACTGGCAAAATCGCCATGTCGAGGAATTCGAAGGACTAGATTGGGTCGATTCCTCTGCGCATTGGCCGCTTTGCCGGTCGAATGATTTGCAAGAAGGGTTGCGTTGGGGAAGGAAAACGCGCGACGCAGCTTTGAGCTGTATCGTTGCGAGTTTTGAGACCATGGGGGCTTTTGGCGTGCGGGGGTGCGCAATGCGCAGTTCCGCACGAGCCGAACAGCACATGAAGTGCTGTTCGTGCGAGCTCAGGACTGTTTGAGCACATGCGTATTCCCGCACGCCAAAAGCTCGATGGGATGATCAAGTTGTATACAGTCAAAGAAAAGGAGAAACCCATGGCTGTTACTATCTATTACGAAAATGACGTGAACCCCGAAGTCATCAAGGGTAAGAAGGTTGCGATTATTGGTTATGGCTCGCAGGGCCATGCCCATGCGCTCAACCTCATGGACTCGGGCGTCGACGTTCGCGTTGGCCTGCGCGAAGGCTCCAAGAGCTGGGCTAAGGCTGAAGAAGCTGGCCTGAAGGTCATGCTCGAGGACGAGGCTGCCGAGGAAGCTGACGTCATCATGATTCTTATTCCCGACGAGCTGCAGCCCGAGGTTTACGAGCAGCATATCGCCCCGCACCTGCATGCTGGCGATACGCTCGCTTTTGCGCATGGCTTCAATATCCACTATGGCTACATCAAGGCCCCCGAGGACGTCAACGTCATCATGTGTGCTCCCAAGGGCCCGGGCCACATTGTGCGCCGTCAGTTCACCGAGGGCTCTGGCGTGCCTGACCTCGCATGCGTCGCTCAGGACGCTACTGGCGATGCGTGGGATATCGCCATGTCCTATTGCTGGGGCGTCGGCGGTGCCCGTTCCGGCATCATCAAGGCGACTTTCGCGCAGGAGACCGAGGAAGACCTCTTCGGCGAGCAGGCTGTTCTTTGCGGCGGCCTCGTTGAGCTTGTGAAGGCTGGCTTTGAGACCCTGACTGAGGCTGGCTATCCGCCCGAGCTCGCGTACTTCGAGTGCTATCACGAGATGAAGATGATTGTCGACCTCATGTACGAGTCGGGCATTCACTTCATGAACTACTCCATCTCCAACACGGCTGAGTACGGCGAGTACTATGCTGGTCCGAAGGTCATCAACGAGCAGTCTCGTGAAGCCATGAAGGAAATCCTCACTCGCATCCAGAACGGCGAGTTCGCCAAGGAATTCGTTGCCGACTGCAAGAACGGCCACAAGTGGCTCTTCGAGCAGCGCGAGGCCATCAACAGCCACGAGATCGAGAAGACGGGCGCGAAGATTCGCGACATGTTCTCTTGGGTCAAGAGCGACGAAGAGTAAGTACGACGCGCATTAAAAAAGGAGCCGAAAGGCTCCTTTTTTGTTTGCGGCGATGGCGCGTGCGGGATTGACGTCGCTTTGCGGGGCGGGCGCTTTCGCCGGGTTCCTATTCGATGATGGAGTTCAAAATCGAACTTGCGATGCTAATCACGATGCTTGCGATGAACGCGCTGCCGAATGACGCGATATAAAAATCAACGCCGAACAGCCCATCCGAGATACCCGATGCCAAGTACAGCATTGCCGTATTCACGACCAGATAAAACAGGCCAAATGTGAGCACTGTGATAGGCAGGCTTAGCGCTTGGAGAATGGGCTTCACGGCCATATTGAGCAGGGCAAGCACAATCGCGAACGCCACGACGTCGATGACGGAATTGCCTGCTGTGACGAAGCCGATGCCAGGAACGAGCCAAACGGTAAACGCAACGGCAAGGGCGGTAATGAGCCAGCGAACGATGAAATTCATGATGATGCCTTTCTGCGAGTCTTACTGGGCTGCTTTTGCTTTGGTTTCTTCTTCGGATTCCGCGCTTCGGTTTTGCTTTTCGGACCCCTTGTTTTCGGCGTGTTCTTTCTTGCGGCGCCTCCTTCGGCGGCGCTTGCCCTCGGAAGTCTTGCCTTCCGTTGTCGTGTTTTCTTCGGACTTGGCCCGAGGCACCTCGTCCGGCTCGGCGGCTTCCTTCGGCTTCTTTGAGCTGATGATATCAAGGCATTGCTTCAACGGGCTATTTGGAAGCGATTTGTAAACCGGCTTGGCCGCCTCTTCGCGCAGCAGCTCTTCAGTGCACGCAGCAACGATTTCGTCAGCGCGAATGAGCTTGCGCACGGAAGCCTTCATGAGCTTTTGGAAATTGCCGAGCAACGAATGCGTTGTTTGCGGCAACTCCGGTTGGCCGTGTTGTGCGCGGGTTTGCGCATCTTGCGCGATAAGGCGAATGCAGACAAGGCACGCGTCGAAAGTGCACACTTCGTCGGAGCAGGTGAGGAAAGGCTTGAGCGCCTTATACACCGGTTTCGCAGCGGAAGCGAACTGTTTGCTGCCGGCATCGTCTTTGCGAGAAAGCTTACGTGCCGCTTTCAGGTAAGCCCTGGTCTCGTGCGCAAGCACTTCATGCGCGGCGGCCCAATCGGCCTTTGCCGTATCGCGCTTCGAATCTGTTAAATGCTTGCGGCGTTTAACAGATTTTTGCTCGGCCTGCCTCGAAGAAGAGGTACGTCTTGAAGAAGCGTCTTGTTCTGAAGAATCGGCCCGTCCTGAAGGGTTGAGTTGTTTCGAAGAGTCGACCTGTTCTGAACCTGTTAAATGCTCGCAGCATTTAACAGGTGGTTTCTGGTCGGATTGCTTCGAAGAAGAGGCTTGTTTTGAGGAATCGACCTGCTCCGAAGGGTTGGGTTGTTTTGAAGATGCATCTCCCTTTGAAGAATCGGCCCCCTTTGAAGGGAAAGCCTGTCTCGAAAGGGGAGCCTGCTGCGAAGGAGACGCCTGCTTTTCGGGGGCGACCTCATCGGAAGGGGTACGATGCTCTGCAGAAATGCCCTGTTCAGAGGGTACATTCTGGCAAGACGGCACACCCTGGCCAGAGAGCTCGTTCTGTTCGGAAACCTCCGCTTCCGTCAATACTTCGACGATGAAGGCTTCACTGATAGCGGCTTTGCTCTCTGCGACGGCGACCTCGTCGATGGCGGTTTCGCCTGCTTCGGCGGCGGTTTCATCGATGGCAGATTTGCCCTCTGCGACGGTGCCTTCTTCAATCACGGCTTCGCCCCCTGCGGCGATGAAGGCGTCCTGGGGGTATTCGCTTACACGCTCGGTCTCTGCGCTTGCCTCGTTGAGGATATCGCTTTCGGCCTGTGATTCTTTGCGAGCAATCTGCTTTTGAGCCTCGCGCCGAGCTGCTTTTTCTTCAGCTCGACGGGCTTCGGCGCGCTTTTTGCTCGCGCGCCGTTTGGCTGCCTTGGTCGGGCCTTCTCCATTAATCATTTCCTGCGCGCGGGCGCCCGAACGCACACAGGCGGCGTCGATTTTTTCGGCTACTTCGGCCATGCCCTCTTCGGCGGCCGCTTGAAGGCTCGATTTCTCTTCGGCCTTATGGTTGCCGCGTGCGGGGATCGCCGCTAGCTCGGCCTCTTCTGCCGCAGCTTTTTCTTCGGCGGCGCGTTTCTCGGCCTCGTGCTGGGCTTCTTCCGCGCGCTTAATGGCGAGAATTTCAGGCGCTTCGGGCGTGACGAATACGCCCGTCTCGTCAAGCACGGGCAGGGGATTGCAGGTAAACGTGCCAGCAGGCGCTTCAGCGGGGATTATTTCCGCGCGGTTCGGTTTTTGCGATTCGTCGCCCGAAATCTCTGGGGCGTCGAGCGCTTCGCTATTATTCGCATTGTCGTTTGCAATCGCGTTTTTGGCCGCCTCGGGCGCCTCGAGCGCGCGTTTGAGCGCTTTCTTCTTTATGCGGCGCAGCTTCATTGTGCCCATAGGCTTCACTTCTGCGAGAAGCCCAGCGTCGCGCACGGCATCGTCGAGCGGCGCTGTTAGGCCACAGGGCCCCATGTTGTGGATGCGCGTGTGCTCGTCGTGCGTGAGCACCATGAGGTTCACCAGGCGGTCGTCGGTGCGATATCCGTTAACGTGATGAACCTCATGTTCGGCATCGCCTTTTTTGAAATCGAGGAATGCCATGGCTACGAGCACCGAACGGTATACTCGTTTCTTGTGGGCCATGCCACCGCGGCGACCGCGTCGCGAAGGGTGCTGCTCTTCGGGCTTGTAGGCGATTTGGTAGCGCCCGTTCGCGAGCATCATGCGCGGCTCGGACCCGTCGATAAGGCGCACGTTGCCTCGATCCGATACGAGAAACGGCGTGAGGCCGCAGTACACCTGGCGCCACTGCTCAGGCATCGACCCTTCGAGGTAGGCGACGGCGTCGCGGGCCGTTTTCATGCGCCCGCTTCCGTTTGCGCGCCATCCGCAGGCGTGCAATGAGATGCGGTCGGAGTTGCGAAGATATTCGGTTGGCCGGAATCCTTGGCGATAGAGCCATAAGAATTCGCGAAGATCTTTGAAAAATGATGGCATGGGTGGCCTTTCTGGGTGGCCTTAAAACGCCGTCACGCGGCGTGGTTTTTCAGCCGCCAATTATACGCGAGTTGCGCGTGTGGCGAAAATGCCTGTGTACGGGGCGTGTTGCCGCGGATGGACGGTGCCGCGCGTGAGCGACGCATAGTAGAATGGCAGGCATGAAAAGCGGAAATCACAAAAACTCATCTACGGCGCGCGGTGCTGCTGCTCAGCGTCGCAAGCCGAGTGCTCGACCAGGAAAGGTCGACGAGCGTCGCGCGTCGAAAAGCCGTGGCGCGAAGGGCGGTGCGCCCGCGAAAAACGAATTGGCCGCCTTCGACGGCACGAAGCCGAACCGCAAGGGCGGAAATCGCTCGATGGACGCCCGTTTCGGCAAAAACAATCTGGACAGGCTGGGCAAGCCAGGCAAGCCGGACGGGCCGAGCGATGCGAGCAGGCCGAATAGGCCGAACAAGTCGAACAAATCGGGAAAGACATCCAAATCGGGCAAACCGACTAAGTTCGCCAAGGCCGCACCAGTCCGTCGCGACGGTGGGCTTCGCGCGGGCTGTGCTCGAGGGAGCGTTGCGCCAGGGGCGTTTTTCTGTCCCATCGATAGCAAATGCGGCGGTTGCGAATGGCTTGCCGTGCCTTATGCCGAACAGCTGAAACGCAAACAGCATGAAGTCGAAGGGCTTTTCGACGGTTTGCTCGATTCCGAAACGGCGGTGCGGCCTATTCTAGGCATGGACGACCCGCGTTACTATCGCAACAAGGTCGTGTCGCCTTATGTTGGCATATGGGACAAAAAAGCACGTCAAATGCGTGTTTTGTGCGGCATGTACGAACGCGGAACGCACCGCGTGATCGATTCTGACGAATGCCTGCTCGAAAATCGCGAAGCCAAGCGCATTATTCTTACGATTCGCGACCTCATGCGCCGTTTCCGCATTGAGCCATACGACGAAGACACCGACGAGGGCTTCCTTCGCCATGTGCAGGTGCGCGTCGGGCATACGTCGGGTGAAATCATGGTCACGGTGGTCACGCGCGAAGATCAATTCCCTGGCGCGAAAGGCTTCGTGCGCGCGTTGCGCGAAAAGCACCCGTCCATCACGACGGTCGTGCAGAATGTGAACACGCGTCAAACGAATGTGATTTTGGGCGATAAGGAACGCACGCTGTTTGGCCCAGGCTTTATTCTCGATGAGTTGTGCGGGCTGAGTTTCCGCATTTCCTCGAAATCGTTTTACCAGGTCAACTCAACGCAAACGGAAGTGCTGTATCGTCGCGCGATTGAGATGGCGAAGCTTGCGGGCACCGAGGTGCTTATGGACGCGTATTGCGGCACGGGCACGATTGGACTTGTGGCTGCGCGTGGCGTCGATGGCAACCCGGGCGCTGCGCGCGTGATTGGCGTCGAAGAGCGCCCCGATGCCGTGGCCGACGCCCGCAACAACGCGCGCCACAACGGCATCAAGCGTGCCGAATTCGTTGCGGCCGACGCGGGCGAATACATGCACCGTATGGCCGACGAAGGGGCGCCGCTCGACGTGCTTATGATGGATCCGCCTCGTGCGGGTTCCACGCCGGAATTCCTGAAGGCTGCGTGCGAACTTGCGCCTAAGCGCATCGTCTACATTTCGTGCAACCCTCAAACGCAGGCGCGCGACGCGGCGTTTCTCGCTGAACGCGGTTGGCGCATAGTGGAAATGCAGCCGGTGGATATGTTCCCGCACACGAGCCACGCCGAGAATATTATTTTGCTCGAACGGCGATAGATATATAGGCAAGACGAGATTGGTGCGGCGATTCGCGGGTGGTGCATTTCGGGAATGCGCCCAAGCGCATTGTGGTGCGCAGGCCCATTGAAGGGTGGTGCGTTGCGCCTCGCTGCTGTGCGATATCGACATGGTCTTCGTTCGAAAGAACGCCGGAAAGGAAAGTTCATGCCCCAGAAAGTTGAAATCATTCTTGCAAGCGGGAGTCCCCGCCGCCGCGAACTGCTCGAGCGGGAGGGCGTTTCGTTCACGGTGCTGAGCGCCGATGTTGATGAATCCCTCGAACCCGATTTGCTGCGCCAGCCCGAGGAGGCCGCCAAAAAGCTCGCCGAGCGCAAGGCGGGCGCCATTGTGCAGCAGGTGCTTGGCGATCCCGAATACGTGGGTGCCGCGGCGATTATCGGTGCCGACACCGTGGTTGCGGCGAACGGAAAGATCTACGGCAAGCCCGTCGACGAAGACGACGCGTGTCGCATTTTGGGCGAGCTTTCCGGCCGTCCCCATCAGGTTATTACGGGCGTTTCGGTGTGGCTTGTGAGCGCGCCGCCCAATAAAGAGGTTTCGTTGGGTTTCCGCACGTTCACCGAAACGAGCCGTGTGACGTTTAAGGAACTCACCGACGAAGTTATCGCTGAATACGTTGCTGGCGGCGAGCCCATGGACAAGGCTGGCGCTTACGGCATTCAAGGTGACGGCCGTGCCTTGGTCGAGAGCATCGATGGCGACTTCGACAATATCGTCGGTCTGCCAGTAAAGCGTCTGATGGACGAATTCTCCGAGATTTTTGAAGCTGCGCAGTAACGAATGTTTTTCGAAAATAGGCGCCTGGCCGATTCATCGGCTGGGCGCTTTTGAATGATGGGGGCCGCTATGGCGCAAAAAACCGTATACGATCGCGCGCTTGATACGGTGCGCGCACACAAGATGGCGGGAGCCGACGCCTTTGCGGTGGCCATGGTGAGCGGCGGCTCCGACAGCTGTGCGCTGGCATACATGGTTGCCGATATGGTGGCAGCCGGTGAGTTGGGCGCAGCGGTTATGCTGCATGTAAATCACAAGCTGCGCGGTGAGGCGTCCGAAGGCGACGCCCGATTTGTTGCGAAGCTGGCGGAAGCGCTCGGCCTTCCGCTGTTCATGTGTGAAATCGATGTGTCGGCAATCGTGCGACAGGGTGGCAACATGGAGGCCATCGCGCGCGACGAGCGGTATAAAGCCGCACGTCAGGCGATTGAAAGCACCTGTTCTCACCTGGGCTTTTCCGAAGAATCAGCGCGCGTATACACTGCGCATACTGCGGACGACCGCGTGGAGAACTTCTATATGCGCTCGATTGTGGGCACGGGCCCGGGCGGCTTCCGTTCCATGAATTACTGCGTGAACATCGGTGGCATGCGTGTGTGCCACCCACTGCTCGAGTTGGGGCGCGATGATTTGCGCGTGTTCATCGAGGGGCGCTCGTGCGCCGTGCGAGACGAATTGGGCGAGCTGTGGCGCGAAGATGCCACCAATGCCGATACTGATCACTTCCGTGCGTTCGTGCGTCACGAAATCGTGCCTCGCGCCAAAGAGCGTAACCCACGCCTGCTCGAAACGCTCACGCGCACGATGAACCTTATCGCCGAAGAAGATGACATGCTCGCCGGTCAGGCGCGCGAACTGCTTCTTTCCAGGGTGCGACCGTTGGGCCAGCTCCCGAGCGAGGGTTTCTTGATTTCGCCCGATATGGCGCATGTTGAGCGTCCACTTGCTCGTCGCGTAATCGACCGAGTGCTTTCACTCGCGCTTGGCCGCGATGCCCGCATCGAAACGGCCTCCATCGAAATCTGTCTCGATGGCTTGGGCAAATCAGGCTTCGTGTCGAACATCCAGGGAAATTTAGCTGTGAGCTACAACAAGAATGGCCTGCGAATTGAGCCCATGGATGCCTTCCGTGCCCGCAGGAAAAAGCTTTAGGTTGTGTGCTTCGATGGGCGCAGGCGGCCGGCTCGAAATGCAAAACGGGGCCAAGGGATGTTGATGCGACTTGAACGGGAGACCCCGCGCCACGAAAATGCCGCATCCTCATCCTTTGGCCCCGTTCAAGCAACGGAGCTCTGAACTAGAAGAGCGAAATAATTGCAGGAGCCTCGCACATGGCGAAGAAGCACAGGGCGAAAGCGACGGTTGCGGCCAGGTAGGTGTGGGCGGTCTTGTTGGATTCCATGGTTGTTTCCTTTCTTGGAATGACGTGTGATCGAGCTGAGCGCGACGCGCGGGGCACAAAACGCCATGCGCGTCTGAATCAGGCAACAAAAAAGCAGCGCACGGCGTTTCGAGAACGGAGCGTGCGCTGCCTGAAGAAGTGCATATGGGGCACAAGAGGGCTAGGGCATGCTCCTGAATCGTCGTCGCGTCTGTCGGATAACGATGGTCATGCTCAAGCCTCCTTCAATTTCGATCGGGTGTTTGAATTGGCGTTTTGCCTTCGCTGTCGTGCTTTAGTGCGCGATAGCGTGCCGCTTATTTTGCATGTCTTTGCGGTACGGTGCAAGAACTTTTTTAAAATATGCCGAATTGTGAATTTCTATGCACAACTTGCAGCCGGGAGACTTCCAAACTCGTGCCAGACGCAATTGCTCGTCGTCGTGACAAGGCGTCTCGCATGAAAATGCACGAAGTGCGTACCTTGTATCGAGGCCAATGGGATGAACTCAACCTGCTGAATATGTGAACTGGTGTTTTGAAGTTCGCAAGGTCTGTCTTTTGGAGAAAAATCTTAGAGGATAAGCACTTCGTGCGTTTTCATGCAAAACACCGCTCGCCACTATTTATTGTGCGCTTTTTGCTCATGCGCCTCGAGTTCGAATTGTTTGCGTAAGATGAATGAACTGGGCGTGGTTCGTGCCGCGCATGATAACGGAGGGGGCTGCGTATGAACGAGGGCGTTGCCGAGGCGAGCGAACGCATGCTGAAGGGTGCGGGCGCGTTTGCCCACGAAACCCCCTATGCAGTAGGCAAGCATTATCGCCAAATCAACTCGAGCCCCGATGTGTATCTCGTGCGCGTGCCGTTTTTGAATATCTCCACGTCAGAGACGAATTGTTACCTTATTTGCGACGGGGGCGAATGCTTGGCCGTCGATACGGGGGCGCCGACGCCCGAAGGCGCCGCTCTGCTCGACGCGGCAATCGACGAGCTCGGCATTGATAAGGCGCGCATGTCGTTTTTCTTGACGCATTTGCATATGGACCATGCCGGTCTCATCGATCATGTGGCTCCCAAGGAAGCACCCATTGCCCTGAGCCTCACCGACTTCAACCTCATGGCTGCTTCAAGCGACGTCGAATATCTGCGCATTACCGAAGCCCAGGTAAGCGCCGAGGGGTTCGATTGCGACCTTGTGCATAAATCGGCTCGTTACGGCATGGGCATTCCCAGCTTCAAGCCCGAGGGGCGCAACTTGAAATTCGTTGCAGAAGGCGACGTTATTGTGGTGGGGCAAACGAAGCTCGAGGTCGTCGATACCGCGGGCCACACGCCCGGCCACCTCGCGCTTTTCCACCGTGGGTCGGGCTTGTTGTTTTCCGGCGACCACATCCTGTTCGCCATCTCGCCCGGTTTGGGCCTGCGCTTGGGGGTCGTCGATACCATGGGCGTGTATCTTGCGAACTTGCAAAAGGTGTGTGACCTGGGTATTTCGCGGTTGCTGCATTCCCATGGCGAAATACGCCCCGATTGGCGCGAACGTGTGGCGTGGCTTAAAAACCATCATTGCGAACGCATTGAACAAGCGGCGGCGTATATTGCCGAGCATCCTGGTGCAACGGGCGCCGACGTGGTGAAAAACCTTACGTGGAATGTGCCGCAGGCTTGGGAAGATATTTACCCGGCCCAAAAGTGGTGCATCGTCGAAGGCGGCATTATTATCCTGAATCACCTTATCGCCGAGCATCGCATTGCACGTGAGCCCGACGCCAACAACATTCATCACTACACGCTGCTGTAGACCGTTAATGCGTCCAGCCTGGCGCCTGGCGGATGCCTTGCAATCACGGCTCGCTACCGCTCACTTCGTTCGCTATGCGCTCGCCTGGCTGCGCTTAACTTTGGAAAGAAGGATTTGAGCGCAGACGATTGCCAGTCATCCGTCAGGCGCCAGGCTGGACGCATGATGAATGAAAGTCGTTTTTCATCATGCTTTTGACGAGTCATGGCTCGCAAGAGAGCGCGGCCGCACTGGTGCCGCAGGCGCTCTTCTACAATCCGAGCCAGATTTGGAATTTGGGAATGTATCCCATGATGAAAATCACCACCATGAGCACGGGAATGCCATAGGCAATCCATGCATGCGCCCACTTCGGGAAGCGCGGGCCGGCGCCGGTGTTTGCTTCGGTGAGGAAATTCTTCCAGCCCCAGCCGTAGCGGCTCGTGCAGAACAGCACATACACCAAGCCACCCAGCGGAAGCACGTTATTCGAGACAATGAAATCTTCTAGACTCTGAATGTCGCCGATGCCGGGGAATTGCACTCCCTGCCACACGTTGAAGCCCAGAATGCACGGCACCGAAAGCACGATGATGAGCACAGCGTTGATCGCCACGGCCGAGCGGCGCGAGACGCCCCATTGGTCCATGCAGAACGCCACGATGTTTTCGAACACGCCAATGACGGTGGAAAGCGCGGCGAAGCTCATGAAAATGAAGAACAGCGTGCCCCACAGCTGGCCGCCCCACATTTGGTCGAATACGCTCGGCAGCGTGACGAACACCAGGTTGGGGCCCGAATCGGGTGAAACGCCATAGGCAAAGCAGGCGGGGAAAATAATCAGGCCTGCGAGCAGCGAAATAAGCGTGGAAAGGCCGGCGACGCTTGCCGCTTCGCCCGTCAGGCGACGGTCGCGGCCGATGTAACTGCCGAAAATCGCCATGCCCGAAGCGCCGATGGAAAGCGTGAAGAACGCCTGGCCCATGGCGGCGTATACCGCATCGCCGAAGCCGTTTTCGATCATCTTCCCGAAATCGGGCATGAGGTAGAACTCAAGGCCGGCATGTGCGCCGGGCAGCATAACCGAATTAATGGCCAGAATCACAATGGCCACGAACAGGCACGCCATCATGACCTTCGTCACGCGCTCGACGCCGTTTTGCAGGCCCAGGCCAACAATGAAAAAGCCGATGCCGCAAATAATGACCATCCAGAACAGCATTTGGAACGGGTCGGCGAGCAGTGCCGTGAACGCCTGCTCGGCGGCGCCCGACGCGCTTGCGGAAGCGGAGGTGCCGAGCCCTGCGAGCTGGCCGGTCGCCATTTTGAACGCGTAGGCAATCATCCAGCCGGCGACGGTGGTGTAGAACATCATCAAAATGTAATTGCCGGCGAACGCGAACCATTTATACCAATGCCATTTGGTGCCTTCGGGTTCCAAAATGTTGTAGCTTCGCGCGCAGCTTTTTTGGCTCGCGCGGCCCACGGCATATTCCATGACCAAGATGGGCAGGCCGAGAATTACCAAGAACACCAGGTAGAGCAGCACAAACGCCGCGCCGCCATATTCGCCGCATACATACGGGAAACGCCATACGTTGCCAAGGCCAATGGCGCATCCGGCCGAAATAAGAATGAAGCCGATGCGCGAGCCGAATTTCTCGCGGCCTTCGGTGGTTTTGGGCGTGGTGCTCATGCGTGCGCTCCTGTCGGAATCGAAAATCAAAACGATGGCCACGCGAACGCCACCATCGAGAATGTGCAAACCCGAGCATTATACGCAGCAAAACGAGCTCATGCAAAAAGCGTCCGCGCTGCTCGAGCGCCCAGCTACCGAAGGCTGCGGCGCTCTGCTCGTGCAACTCGTGCATTCTGCGTGGTTGGGCGATAAACTGCACGTGAGCGAAGAACCGCTATACTACACTACGCTAAAGTGCTCAAAGATCCTTTGGAAAGGTATGCCATGAACAAAGCCATCATCACCGTGGTCGGTCAAGACACCGTGGGCATTATTGCCCGCGTGTGCACGTATCTCTCGGATCACAAGGTGAACGTGCTCGACATTTCGCAAACCATCATCGACGGCTTCTTCAATATGATGATGATTGTCGACTATTCGGCCGCCGATGAAAGCTTCGGCGCGATGGCCGTTGAACTGGAAAGCCTGGGCGAGGAAATCGGCGTGCGCGTGCGTGCCCAGCGTGAGGAAATCTTCACCGCCATGCATCGAATCTAAGCTGGCGAGCGCTTTCGTTGGCAAGAAGGCTGGGACTTTGGCGAAGGGCGCATGTGCGTTTCGCGCGCCCGCGTTGAGAGGCTTCGCGGAAGTCCGAGCATTTTCGATGAGGCGAAGCCGCCTCGGCCCACCCCAAATTCATCATTTTGGAGACGTATATCTATGATTAATATCCAAGAGGTCCACGAGACCAATGAAATGATTGAGCAGGAAAAGCTCGACGTGCGTACCATCACCATGGGCATCAGCTTGCTCGATTGCGCGTGCGACAACGTGGATGAACTCTGCAACAGCATCTATGCCAAAATTACGACGCGCGCTCGCGATCTGGTTGCCACGGGCGAAGCCATCGAGCGTGAATTCGGCATCCCCATCGTTAACAAGCGCATCACCGTGACCCCCATCTCGCTTGTGGGCGCCTCGGCCTGCAAAACGTCGGAAGACTTCGTGAAAATCGCTCATACGCTTGACCGCGCGGGCAAGGAAGTGGGCGTTGACTTGCTGGGCGGCTATTCGGCGCTCGTGAACAAGGCCATGACTCCTGCCGAAGAGCTGCTCATCCGATCGCTTCCGCAGGCTCTCGCCGAAACCGACATCGTGTGCTCGAGCGTGAACGTGGGCTCCGCGAAAACCGGCATCGACATGAACGCCGTGGAGCTGTTGGGCCACATCATCAAAGACATTGCGCATGCCACCGCCGACAATGATTCGTACGGTTGCGTGAAATTCGTCGCATTCTGCAACGCTCCTGACGACAACCCGTTTATGGCAGGCGGTTTCCATGGTGTGACCGAAGGCGACGCGGTTATCAACGTGGGCGTTTCGGGCCCGGGCGTGGTGAGCCGTGCGCTCGATGAGGCCATCGGCCGCGATTTCGAATTCCTATGCGAAACCATTAAGCGCACCGCGTTCAAAATCACACGCGTGGGCCAGCTGGTGGCGCAGGAGGCGAGTCGTCGCTTGGGCGTGCCGTTTGGCATTATCGACCTGTCGCTTGCCCCCACGCCCGCCCAGGGCGACTCGGTGGGCGAGGTGCTCGAGAAAATCGGCTTGGCCCAGGTGGGCGCTCCGGGTACCACGGCGGCGCTTGCCATGCTGAACGACCAGGTGAAAAAGGGCGGCATCATGGCGTCGAGCTATGTAGGCGGCCTTTCGGGCGCGTTCATTCCCGTTTCGGAAGACAAGAACATGATTGATGCTGCGGCCAACGGATGCCTTACCATCGAGAAGCTTGAGGCTATGACCTGCGTATGCTCGGTGGGCTTGGACATGATTGCCATTCCTGGCGACACCACGGCAGCCACCATTTCAGGCATTATCGCCGATGAAGCGGCTATCGGCATGGTGAACCAGAAAACCACCGCCGTGCGCGTGATTCCCGTCGAGGGCAAGAGCGTGGGCGACATGGCCGAATTCGGCGGCCTCATGGGCTACGCTCCCATCATTCCGGTGAATCAAACGAGCTGTGAGGCGTTCGTGACCCGCGGCGGTCGTATTCCCGCGCCGATTCACAGCTTCAAGAACTAAATCGCTTTCGAATCGAGGGCGCGCGCCTTCAAAACGGAACGAAAAAAGGGCCGAGCATTTGCTCGGCCCTTTTTTAATATGAGCAGGACATTGTCAATAGGCAAAACCGGGCCTGGCCTCGATTCT
>OKRW01000124.1_pt1 | contig 74958 bp, 81 predicted proteins | sample 1601151 | NCBI WGS metagenome assembly OKRW01 (sample SAMEA3541471, study PRJEB24748) | human gut metagenome | biome: human gut; feature: human-associated habitat; material: faeces | place: China | collected 2012 | reverse complement strand
AAATCCTTATATTTTATAGGGGGGGTGCGTTATTTTAAAAAAGGGTAAACTTTTTCTTTCACATTCAAAAGCAAAATAAAAAAGCTAATAAACTTTAAAAGGTTAATCCCTTTTTGAGTTCATTGCTTTTCAATCAATCAACAAATTGTTTAATTATTATTTAATTTAAAACATTTTAATTTAATATATATTTAATACATATATGTAGATGTAGTAAGTGTATGTGTTAGTTAACATAATGTATAACTTATTAATATTGTTAGTATTAAATAACATTTAACATATTTAATTTAATTATTATTTGTTTTAATTTCGTTTTGAAATATAAAAAAATAGTCAAGACCTCTTGACCTTGCAAGCTATGGATATACGAAAAGGCTAAAGCGTTAGTATATCGTTATTAGTATTATTATTTCTATACTTATCAATCAAGTCTAATAACTCTTGTTTGCTAATCAATCCTTGTTCAGCTTGTTTGTGATGGTAAATACATAATGATATTAAATTATCAATTTCAAATGATTTTTCTATTTCTTTCATTACTTTTTCAATGTGATGAACTTCTAGCACTTTTGGACTAATCAGACCACAATCCTTACATATTAAACATTCGTGATTGTCTAAAGACTTAATCAATGCACTTAACTTTTTCCATCTGTTTGATTTAATAATATTTTGATAGTCTTGACTTTTATTATATCTACTATTCTTTTCTCTGTAGTATTTCTTTTTTGCTCCGCATTTAATTTTGGTATCATGTATTTTTTTACAATAACCGCAGGTTTTTAAAATATATATACCCCCTTTTTTAAAATCTCCTCATACTATTATATTACCGTCCAATTCGTCCAGTTTTTCCAGACTTTGAAATTTTAATCAAAAACTTTACACAACACTTTATTTATGGATTTAAAATCTACAAATTAATTTTAAACAAAATAAAAAAAGGTTGGATTTAATGTCCAACCTTTTAAAATTATTTCACATCTATAAATATTAAATTTTCTATATGTAACTCAGAACAATCAAGAATTTCATAACAAGCAATTTCCACTACCTCGCTATCTAACAATAATTTATTGCCAACCTCGAATGTTTCAAACTCATCAATAACAACAAATTTCTTTCTTCTTTTAAAATCAAGATAATCTTCTAAAAAATCATAAGTAGATTTTAAAACATAACTAATATCATTTTTTCTAATTTCTAAAAGTTCTTTATCGTATAATAAATTATAAATTTCTTGTAATTTCATTTTTTACACCTCATTCTTTTTTATATAAAGCGTGGCAATTTAACCACGCTTTAAATTAATATCCACATTTTCTTTTAGCTGTTTTTTCTGTTATGTATCTTTTACCCCAAAAGAACACTTTTGAAATGCCGTGTTTTCTTGCATATACGACACATAATATATTTTTTTCTTTGTTTACTAAAAATGGTGTATTTGGTACAATACCATTTCTTTCAACTTTTTCTGTATTTTTTCTTGAGTTATTAAAATCATTCCCGTTAAATAATTCAAAAATCTTGTTCCCATATTCTACATTACTATTTCTTGCCATTTCAATATCATCAAATAAATTATATTCTACATTATCAAACATTTTCTTTTCCCCCTTTTCTAATATTGAACACAATTCCCGTTTTCGTATTTAACACCGTAATATCCTAAGAAATATGGTAGTATTTTCTTAAAATCTTGATAACCAATTCTTTTGCTAAATTCAGTTATTAAAGCATTATCGAAACTGAAATTATCTTTACTTCTTTTAAAACCGTATTCTTGCATTTCTTCGATAATATCTAACATCAAATCAATATCAATATTAGCAATTACCTCAAGAATACCGTGCCACCAACCTTTATACTCCGCACCATATAAGGCTATATCTTTTTTACACTCTTTAATTTCTTTTTTCGTTAATTTTTCCATCATATTTTACCTCTTTACTTTTTATTTTTTTGTGGTAAAATAGAAATACGAATTATTTAAAAAGGGTAGACTTATTCTATCTTTATTTAATTTAATTCTTACTTGTGATAGAGTTGGTTAACTTGGCGGTTGTTAACTCTATCACTTTTTTATTTCTTTATCTTACCTTGTACTTTTATTATATCAAAACGTCTGACGTTTGTCAATAGTTTTTTTAGGTGTTTTTTAATTTTTTTTCAACAATTTTTTTTATTTCTATTAAATGCTCTTCTTTCGCAATTTCTAAAAATTTAAACGTTGCACTTTTTCCCCTCCTGTATATCGTTTTTTGTCTACTTTCTTCATTCTCCGCATATCTAATGCGGTCTTTACTATTTCTTATTTCTTTTGATTTTTTTATTTCTTTTTCACTCATTTAATTACCCCTTTCTTTTTTCTTATTAATATGATATAATATTTTAAAAGGTGGAGCCTGCGGGAACAGGCTCGCTTATATAATGAATTTTATTTCTGCTTAGTGTTAGTGGCACTAGGCTTTTTTATTATTTCGATAATAATTAAAATTTTTTCTATAATTATTAAAACCAAAATAATATGATTTAAAATATCACTCATTATTTATCACCCCCTTAGATTTATTCCAAGGTAGCGAAACCCTTTTAAAACGTAAGTCGTTATCAACTTACAAAACAAGTATAACATAAAAGACGTCTGCCGTCAATAGATTATTTACTTTTTTTTCGAAATATTTTAAAATAATAGTAGAGGATAGTTGTAGCAAGGCTTCACGCTATTTTTTGAAATTTTTTCTTCTATTATATATAAAAATAAAGGTTTTTAAAAATAAAACTAACGCTAAAAGTCTGTTTTTTAAAACCTTAACTGGAATTAATATTTTTATATAAAATAGTATCAAGAAAAAACACCACTTTCTCCATACACTCTCTTACTCCCGCTAGGAAGAAAAATCGTTAAATTTGGGGGTCTGTGTGGCAAATAAAAAAATAAAAAATATTCTTCTCATTGGTTGTTAGTATAAACTAACAATCTTTTTTATTTGCTTTTAAAACAAAAAAAGAAAGATAGACTTATAATCTATCTTCTTTTATTTTTCCTTAATACAACACTTAAAGAAAAAAGTAATAAATAATTAAATAAAATAGGAGATTTTACATCAGAAATCAGCATTTATCATAGACTTCTTGTTCTATCTTGATAATTTGAGGGAGCAATCTATTTTTTAAAATTTTGATTTTATCATAGACAGAAGTTTTACTATAGCCAACTTCACGTCCGACCCTCTCACAAGAGTATTTAGATTTAAAACGTAAACTCCATATATCTTGTGTAATAAGATCGCATTGATTATATTCATGTTCCAAAAGATCAAGACACCTCTTTCGGAAAACATAATTTTTATTCGTTATCTTCTTTACTAATAAATTCTCGGTTTCCCTTCCGGTTTTATGAGATGTAATATTTAAGTTATCACTTGCACCTTCGTTCCCGGTCATAAGGTACAATTCTAACCTTCTTCGTATCTTACTCTCGTTATTAAGTAAATAAGTAACAAACTTATCATTACTCTTACATTTATAAGTCAAAACTATACCTCATTTCTCCCACTTTCAAAAATTACTCAAACACAAAATAAAAATAAGTCAGAAATTTCTAGGAAAATTCGGTTTTGTAAAATTGAACAGGGGGGGATTTTTTAATTAGTTTTGTCTTCTTATGTAAGAGGTAGGGGGTTGAAATTTAACAAAAACTATATACAGAAAGGATGAATTTAATAACTAAGCATTATTATCAGGTGCCCCCCTATCCCTCAACGTTTACATTGTATCATAGGGTAATAAAAAAAGTAAACGTTTCATTACGAAAAAGTTTTTGTTAAAATAATAAACTTAAAAAAGTGATTATAATATACAATAACCCCAATATTATTGCTAATAGTACCCCGAAAATAAATAAGTTAAAGAATACATATATAGCTCCAGCTATCGCATATATAGTATATATTATAAAAATCATAGTCCTATCGAAAATCTTTTTAAGTAAACTTCTGTCATCACGCTCTACTCGTTCTTCAAAATAGAAAGTATCGTTATCTAATGTATCTCCAAAACACTCTGTATGCTCGTTATTTTGCCCTCTGCTGCTTTTAGTTAGGGAAGTAGGACAATAACCGCTCCTTGTAACACTAGTGCCATTTTTAGTGAATTTAAGATTAACTCCACCACCTAATTTAATTCTTGCTTTTGGAAAAGGTCTCATAACAATCTCCCCCTTTTTTTATATTTTATACTTATATTCTATCAAGTTATATATTTAAAATCTACAATTTATGTGCTTTGTTATTTATCTCCATCATGATCTTACGAGCAATCTCTTTTGTTCCGGATAATAAGTTTACTATCATCTTACCATTTAATAATAACGCTCCTCTATCCCAATGGAATTGTAAAACTTGTCCACGTTCTACAGTTATATTAGATGTTTCATAATCTATCTTATAGCCACATTCAAACCTAACGCTTAAATATCTAGCTGCTTTATAAATAACATCTTCTGTTTCTTTTTTATTCAAAAGTTTAACAGTATTTAAACTACCTATAGGAGCTACAACAGTTTTAACTATATACTTTTTTAATTCCATTCCAGTTAAAAACTCTATGCGATATAACGATGTTTTCATGATGATATTGTTTTTAGAATTACTTAATAAGACTCTTACTTTAGTGGTATTAAACTTCACTTGTTTACCTCTAATACTTTGCATCTTACTGTTTAATATATCAAACATAATATCTCTTACTTTTACCGCTTCTACAATGTCAGACTCCCTCTCCAAATAACAATAAATATCATCATCAACATCAAAATCAGCAATATTTCTTAAAGAAGTAATAACATCCGCTTCTATTACAAAATTATCCTTCTTGGTTAACCTATATAAAATATAATTCAAAGTCTCATAATCATCTAAATAACTACTAGCCATTTGTCTTTTAATATTCTTAATAATTGAGGGGTAAAATTTAACATATCTACTCATTCAAACAATCTCCTAATCATTGTATAAAACTATATTATTTGAATGTCCTAAATATTGTTTACCACCTTTGATTTTAACCTTAACCATATCTTTTGCATCATAAGTAGTCCACTCTTCGACCTCTCCTTCGACTATCTCTCCGTTAGGTAGTTTAACAATAACTTTCGTAAACTCATAATCTGTTTTCCAAATATCTTTATTACATCCCGCCAATATCGTTGTTAAAAACACCAATGAAATTGATGCTATTATTAATTTTAATTTTCTCATTAATATACCTCTTCTCTTATTTCTGAATTACCATCACATTCTTGCTGTATATGATAATTCCTTCTTTTATATTTCCATTTGTTATATTGTTTCTAATTTTAACTTCCGCCTCTTCCAGTTCTTCAATAGCTTCTTGTATATCAACCGCTTCTATAGTGCAAATTAAAGTATCTTTGTTTTGTTCTACTAACATTTTATTTTTCTCCTACTTTTACCAATGCTAAGTTGGGGTTTTCAGCTTCTACTAAAGTATGATATTTACAATCTTCACAACGTATAGAATATACACCACGTTCTAAGTAACAATACTCTAGCTCCCCGCCACATTTATGACAATATCTTTTAATTGCCCCTTGTCTATACCTATAATCTTTTAACTTAGTGTAATTGATTAACATTTATATCAACCTCCACACCCATATCTTCTAAATCTTTATACAATGCTTTGATTTTGTTTCTATAATACTCTTCAATTGATTTTCTATCCTCGTTAGTTTCTTTTTCATCTTTATATTCCGTATCAGGTTTTAAAAATATTTGACACAGTTTTATTTCCTTTATTTTTGTTTCGACTACGTTGAAATCAGATAGTTTCATTATTCTAGCATCCCCCTAACACACCTTTTAAAAATACAATATCGGGAGCAAATACATATTTTAATATTTGTAAAAATACTATACTCGATATACAAGAAATTAATATCAATGTTGTTATTTTCGTATTTTTTTTATACTTTAGGCGGTCGCTTTCATTTCGCCATTCCAAATCTTTATCAATCCAATTAAATATCCGTACAACGGTAGCACAAAGTGCTGCAATCCCAAAGATGCAACTCATAGAGTCGCACGCTTCCCAAACAACGTATTGATTTCTTAATCCTGCATACACTTCTGGTATCTTATCTATACTAACACTTAACTTCTCTGCTATCTTCTGCATTAATTCATTCATTACATCTCAACTCCTAACTCTTTTAATTGCTCTACCAAATTACTTTTAATCTTTTCTAGTGCTTTTATTATTTCATGTTCTTGGCCTTTTTTTATACCTAGGAGAAACGCCCCATTTCCTATCTCAATAGATTTTGAATTATCGTACATATCAATAAAATCATCTATCCCATTAATATATTGTGATAAAATAGTAACTTCTTTTAAATTCTCAATCTTCATTAGCAAAATACCTCCAAAATCTCATCACCAAACTCATCAATGCACGCTTGGGCTATTTCATGTGATTTGAAATGAGGTAGTTTAGGCAACACGTCAAATCCGATAGTTCTTCTAACACTTACACTTCTATCATCGTGTAGAATATTTATGAAATATTTCGTAGTTCTCTCTTCCCAATCAGGCTGCCAATCCCCTTGTTGTTCTTTTGTCCAGCATTTAATTTTTTTGATTAAGGTTTGTTCTTTTATGAATTGCTCGGCTTCTTGGTATGTATCAAATAGTAGACCTGTTTTATATGATTGTCTGTCGTCTTTATCTTCGATATCGAAAAAACCAGTATCTAACAAACCTAAACAGCAGTCAAAATTCCATACCTTTTGTCCGTCATTCGGATAACTTATCTCATAAGGTTTCTTTTCCCTTATTATTTCTTGTGTTTCTTCTGTTTGTTCCTTCGAATTAATACCGTTGTATAGTTCTATTAACGCTAAATAACTATCTTTTCTAGGTTTCTTACCGCCTTCTTTCCATGATTTTACGGCTTGGTTTGTTACATTTAAATTAACACTTAATAACGTATCATTTAAGTTGTAATGTTTTTTAATTGCTTCAATCATCTCTGGTACAGTTACTATTTTTCTCGTCGTTGTTACTTTTGTCATTTTAATTACCTCTTTTTCTAAATTAGCATTTTTAAACATCCTTCGTATATCGTCAAATACAGTCTCTTGTATGAATTTTATAAACTATTTCCTGCCACACAAAATAATTTATATCTCCTACATTAATCTCACGTCCATCTATTTCCATTAAAAAATTCATATTTTCATACTTCTTACAACTATCATGAGTAACTTGTAAATAATTGATGATGCTTTCTGATACTACTGCTTCTATCTTTTCTCCGTTCTTCATTTTGATTAGTAGTTTGTATTTATCGTCCATGTTTACCTCCTATCCACTATTGACTCGCTTAACCTTTCATTAAATAACATTCCTTCAAATAAATATAAAAATTCTTCATATTCACTCGCTAAAACTCTATCTGTAATTTTTCCTTTCGATAAATTTTCTATCTCAGCATAAAATCTATTACAATTATATTCTATATACACTTCATTAAAATGATCGTTTCCAAAAATTACATAGTTTTTTTCTTTTTTTAAAATGCTTGTATATCCATGTTTTTTTGCTATCTTTTTTATTTTTCTATACTTGTTTAACACTCTACCAACTCCTTATTAAATACTAACCATCTTGTAGCACCTCGCTTATCTCCAAACAAAGGTACTCGGTTTATTACTTTTAAAATCTCGTTAACATGTATTTGATTATCATTCCACTTAAATATTAATGTTCCGTTCGAGGTCAATACTCTATTGCATTCTTTAAAACCTTTTAATATTACTTCTGGCCATTTATCTTTTTCTAATTTTCCGTATTTTTTAGCAAGCCAACTATCACGGCCAGCTTGTATTAAATGCGGTGGGTCAAAGACTATTAAATCAAACTCGTTATCTTCAAAAGGTAAATCTGTAAAGTCGGCCACAATATCAGGACTTACATCAACAACATGGCCAGTCGGTAATTTTTCGTAATATTTCCTAATATCTACATAAGTAGTATCTTTGTTTTGTTTATCATACCAAAACATACGACTACCGCAACATGCATCTAATATTTTCATTGCTTTAATAACTCCTCATTTTCGTATACGTTGCCAACAACAGAGTAAGCTGAACATTCATACAAACTTTCACTAAACTCAATAAGCCCCCATGAAATATAACACCCCTCATCAATATCTTTTGTTACTATTCCATAAATCCACTCATCTTCTCCTAGTTCCCCTTCATCAGTTAATATACTTCCAACATATACATAGTCGCCATACTTATCTTTTAGTCCTGTATTCTCCATGAACTCGACTTCATCAAATGAATAACACTCAAAACCAATGCTAGGATCTTCAATATCCATATAATCGTAATCATATACCTCAACTGTTTTTTCGCCGAAATTAATAAATTCTACTTCTAATACTTTATCTAAACTTTTAATATATACTTTTGGTTGTAACATTTTTTTATCCTCCTAAATTTGGGTTTACAGCTTCGAACCAAAAATCATCATATTTTCTTACTTCATCTTTTAATAATTTCCCATCAACAATGGTTATATACTGTTCAAATTTCATACCGCTTTCACTAGCAAATATGTTAAAATCGAGAGAATATTTTTTACTATGCTCTACTAAAAGAGATTGAATAATAATCCCCCACGCTTGTTTTATATCTAAAACCAAATAGCAAATTTCATCCTCATAACCATTATAATAAAGTGATATCTCTTCACTTTCTATCAAAAATCTTCTAGTGCCTTTTAAATATAAGAATTCTTTAAATGATCTATTGTATTTAAAACTATAATCTATACCGGTATCTTTCATTTTTACATCGATATATTGCGGCTCTGATATAATCGACTCTTGTTTTATCAACACAATTTCATTTTCTATGAAATTAACTATATCTTTCTTCTTACCTCTTATTTTTAAATATCCTTCACACCAATTCGGCATTTCATTACCCTCCTACTCCATTTCTCTCTATCGCTCTTTTACCTATCTTCTTCTTATCCATTTGAAAAAACCTCTAGCATCTCATTTAATTCTTCATCTATCTTTTCAAGATCTCTGATTTTAATATATAAACCGCTACAATCATGCCAACGTTTTTTAACAATTAAATCAGAGATTAAACCATCATCTTTATAAAAGTTTAATTTTTTTAATCTGTCTTGCAATGTTTTTTGTAAATTATCTACATCCGGGCTTGTATCTTTCCTTTGTCCGTTTTTAGCTCTTTTGATTTTAGGAAACACCCAGTACACAGTTAACTCTATTGCTGAGTCAAAAGGTACTTTAGGTTGTCTCCCGCTCAATGCTCTATCTAGTTGACCTTTAGCCAAGCTAGTTTTTTGTGTCTCGTAAAATCTCTTTGTTTTAGTTGAAAACTTTTTCTGTTGCGCTGTAGTTCTCGGAAAATCTTCTGCTTTTATTTTTACAAAAAATTTATGTTCCAACTACAAGTCCTTTCCAAACCAGTCATAACCTAAACTAGTTTTAATATCTTTATCTTCTTTAACCTTTACTGAATTATATAAACTCGCTATAACATAACTTTCAAAATTAGTAATTTTTTTAGATTTTAAGATTTTGTCAACGCAATAATCTATGTTCTTTTCCTGCACTAATTCAAAAGTCGCCCGTATGCTTGATATATCAACTTTTTCTGCACTTATACGATATATTTTAGGTAAAGTATTATCGTTTAAAACTCTTGATATAACAAGCCTTACATCATGTTTTATTTCTGAAAACCAAAAAAGATAGTTTATATGATTATTAAGTATATTAACTTTATCAATACTCTTATTATCAAGTATCTCTTTGATAAAGTTATTATATTTTATATATATCTTATTAATCTTATTATTAATCTTATATATAGTCGGTGCATTTTGCACCATTTCATTAGTGCATTTTGCACCGTTGCTTAGTGCATTTTGCACTTCTTGTTTGGTGCATTTTGCACTACTTTGATTTTTATTCGGTGCATTTTGCACCATTTCTCTAGCGCTTATTACATCGTTATTTGGTGCATTTTGCACCATTATTCTATTTTCAATGTTCTGCATTGACGTCTTCACAGGTTCATCGGGAGTCTTAACAGGTTCTCCGCTAATGCTAAAAAATTTATTTATTTCAGTATAATTTATTCTAACGTATTTCTTTTTTTCTTTTTTTGAAATAATGAGGAAATTCTTATCCTCTAAACTCTTTATTGTTCTCTTTAATGTATCTATACTAAACAATAAACAGAAATCATTTTTATATAATTGTGTTACTGAATACCTTACCCAGTATTCTCCATCTATATAGTGTTTATCTTGCTTCTTATTCTGTTCTAACCAATAATCAATCTGTTGGAGGACGATGGCTTCATTTGAATAACCTCGCCCCCCTAATATTTCTAGCAGCTTGCAATTAACTACTAAAACCTTACCATCGCACTTAAATATATCTCTGTTCATTCATTATTGATCTTCCTGGAACGGGTTAGGTACATTATCAAAGTTGAACTCATCAGAAGAGAAACCATTTCCTAAGTCGTTAAACATACCATATTGATTATTAGTGTTGTTTTGGGTTATATAGTCCATAGCATCTGGTTTTTGCCCTCTGAAGCCGTTATTTTGCTTGTTATACGCTTGATTGAAGTTACCTTGTTGATTATACCCATTGTTAAATGATTGATTATGGTTATTGTTAAAGTGTGTTTGTTGTCCTTGTTGACTTTGGTTTTTGTTATCTATGAACTGAACTCTATCAGCAATTACTTCTGTAACATACACAGTATTACCATCTTTGCCTTGAAAGTTTCTAGTTTGTATTCTTCCTTCTACTCCTATCAAGCTACCTTTACCACAATATCTGCACAAATTCTCGGCTATCTTCCCGAATGTTATACAACTTATAAAATCTGCTTGTGTTTGTCCATCTTGTCCTTTAAACGCTCTATTTATTGCTAAAGTAAAAGACGTTACTTCTTTATTGCTTGATGTGTATCTCAACTCTAAATCTTTAGTTATTCTACCAACTAATACCACATTGTTTATCATTAGCTGTTACCTCCTTTATTTTATTTATAACTACTAGTATTTCTTCCTTGCTAAATAACTCTATCTCTATTTTTTTACCTATGTCTTTTTTAGGAAGCCACAATACATATCCTTTGTAGTTGCTGTAGTTTTCCTCATCATAAGCCATTAAGTAAAGTGATAATTGATATTTAAGGTAGTCTTTATTTAATTTGCTAGTTGTTTTAATATCGTAAATAATATTATTACCTATCCCATCTACTCTCCCACAATATATATCCTTGTAGAAAACAAACTTTTCTTTTTCTAGTGTTTCAAAGTCTTTGATTTTTCTATATTGTCTAATAGCATTCTTCTCATAAACATCTCTAGCATCCCACTCAATCCCATCTTCTATGTTCTCGATTAAGAAGTGTACTCTAGTTCCGTAAGAACTTGCTCGTTTTAAGATGTTTAGGGGAACATCTTCGTATTGCTCCCCTAACAACAATTTAATACATTGAGTTACTGAATATATAGGTTGGTTATTTAAAAAGTATGTATGTGTCTGTTCATCAAATGTGAAATTAGACTCTGACAACAACACTTTCTGCTACCTCTGTTTCTGTTATGTATTTTTCGTAATCAAACGGGTTTTCTGATTTAAACAACTTTCTATTAAATGATTTTCTATAATATGGTTTTCTTATTTCTATTTTTCCTAGTTCACTTCCATAATTTTCTAAACCTTCTTCTTTCATCTTTTGTAACATCTCTTGTTTTAACTCTGCACGTTCAATCTCTAACATATCGATCTGCTCTGTTAGTTCTTTGTACTTTGACAAAATTTGCTCCATAATTCCTCTAACTCCTTATCCGGTATATCTTCTAATGTTTTTATATTAAGTCCTTTATTTTTTGCCCAAGCATCTATTTTATCTATAGTAACGTTGTTACTATGTAATATTTCTAAGGCTTCATTTCTATTGAATTTAGGTGTCAATCCAGCGTTAGAAACGCTCGCTTGATAATTTACTTGCTGTTGGTATCTTTGTTGCTGCATATACTCAAAATAACTATTGTCTATAGCATCATTTTCTACTATCTCAAAAGCTATTAGGTATAAATAACGTCTTGAATACGTTATAGAAGACCCTAACAGCTTCATCAAGTCTCCATTGGTTAGTTTAGTATATTCATACTTGCCATTTAATATATCTTGCATTATCGACTTATAAAGTAAATCACAAAGGATATAAGGTATTTTAAATACTCGTGGTTTCTCTTCTACATCATCACTATTGTATATAGATAAAGTAGCGTGCATTTCATCTGTAGAAAACTCACAGTATAAATTAAGATCCTCTGTTAACTTATTAATTTCTGGTAAAAAATCTGATAATTCAAAGTAATTAAATTTAGTTTGCTTGAAACTAACTGACCCTGTTTTCTTTAATTTTTTGTTTTGTAGTTTTACTCTAGCTTCTGTTATCTTTTGTAATAAATTCTTCTTAATATTAGTCATTTTTTACCTCTACAGCTAAGTTTCTGTACTCTTCTGGTACGCTGTTTAATTCCCATTCAGAAAACACTTGTTTTAAATCTTCTTTTAATCTGCAAGCAAAATAAGTATCATCTTTAAGTGTAAGGAATTGTTGCTCTCCATCTGTTGTGATTAAATGTTTTAATGGTATTCTATAAAGTGAAGTATTAAATTCTCCTCTCTCCTCTATAGGAGTAAGTAAATAATTAGTAAGCAAGTTTAAAAAGTCTTGTGAGACTTCTTTGTAGATTAAACAAGCACAATTATCTATTGAAACGCCAGCAAATATACTCCAGTATGAAAATACTTCATTTTTTATACCTTCTCTATTTTTAACCATAATAGAGTTATTGTGAAATTCAACTCTATAACCTAATTTTTCCAAACCCTCTATAAATTCTTTAGTTGTTAACATTGTTCGTTCTCCTTATCCTCTAAATATTCAATGTAATGTTTTAATACTTCTCTTTCTTCTTGTACGTTTAATTCTAAAAATGCTTCTGATACTTCATTTTCAACCTTCTCATATCTATAGCAATCTACAAAATGGGATATATCGTCAAAAATATACTCGTTCCCATAATTTTCTTTTAATGTATCTAACACTAATTGTTGATTATCGTTTAATTTTTTTAGTTTAGAGAGCTTGCCAATAGTCGCTATGCTATTGCTTTCTATCTTCTCTTCTAAGTCTTCTTTACAGACCTTTAATGTTCTAACATCTTCTCCAGCTCGTTCTAAATGCTTTATAGCATCTTCTAACAAGTAATTACCTATCTTTAAGTTATGTATTGCCATTTTACCCTCCCGTTGACTTTTTTATTTATCTAAGTTATAATTAAATTGAAATTTGTTTGTGTATCGCTGCTTGTTTAATACGAGCAGCTTTCACTTTATCCACTTCTTTATAAGCGATATACCTCGCTTGCTTCGTATTGAGCCATTTGATAACTTGATTTAAACTATTCCTCATGGCGAATGTCCTCCGTCGTTGCTTCTATAAATTCAACGAAAGATAACATATCTTGTTTAACTTTCTTCTCCTCTTCATCGCTAACTTCCATATTAATAACAAAATCACGCATTTCCTTTATTATTTCTCGTTTTTCTTCTTTAGTTTTTGAGTCGTTCAATTTCCTTTGTAAAGTTTCTACTTTATTAATATTTTCTAAAAATTTTCTATCTTTACTTGAAGGTGGATAGAAGTTTATTAAGGCTTCTTTTAGTTCTTTTTCTAGGTCGCTACCTATAAAATCGTCATCACTTCGCATCAATGTTTTTGGTACATCTTCCAAAAGAAACAATTCAATAATTTGTTCTTTAGTTTGAATATGTGAATGTTCAACTTTAAACTCCAATAATCTGTCTAAACCTTTTATTACCGCTTCATCTAATTTAATTGTTATCTCTCTCATTTGTTTCTTCCTCTCTTTTTATGTAAACTTAATCTAACTCTTTAATTAAATCTATACATCTTTGTTTTTCTTCTACTTCCTCTTCTGTTTCCGCTTCTAAATCATCAATTAAATCAATCATATCTTGTTTAATTTCATTTTTCGCATCTTCATCTTCCATAAAAAATTTATAATAAATTAGAAGAGTTTCTATTTCACGTTGAACCATTTTAAAACGTGCTTTTTTATCCGTAACAGGGTCTAATCTTTTTATAGTTGCTCGCATTTCTTCTTCTAATTCACTTCCTACAAATTCATTATCCATATCACAAAGACGACTTCCTAAGCTAGCGAGAATAAGCACATTAACGTTCTCTTCCCTTGTCAAACTACTGTCTTTTAACTCCATAAATCTATCTAATACCTTTACTGTTGCTTCTTCTAATTGAATTGTTACTTTTTCCATTTTATTTACCTCTCTTTATATCTTTAAACTTTATTTTTCTCCAGTACTACCAAAACCACCGCTTCTAGTAGCGTTCTTAATTGTTACTCCATGAGTTACAGGTAACACTTTATTAAATATCCCTTGAGCAATTCTTTCTCCTTTTTTGATAGTTATATGATCATTAGTTAAGTTAGTAAACTCTATCATTATGTGTCCTTCATTTTTAGGGTTGTTATAATAATCTGCATCAATAATTCCTACTCCATTACTCATTAATAACCCCATATTTACAGGTATGCTGCTTCTAGCGAAAATTTGTAAGTATTCATCTTCCTGCATAAATGCTTTTACTCCAGTTGGCACTAAAGTAGCTGTTCCTTTAAATCTAAAAGCGGGTATTCTAATATCCTCACTTGCTATAAAATCTACTCCAGCACTACTAACAGTTGCTTTAACCGGTAACTCTCCATTAAGTCCTTCTATTAATTCAAACCCTCTCATTTGATCCTCCTCTTTTCTAATATCGCCATATAGCAGCTCATTTATAGTAATATCTGCTATTTCTACAATTTTTACTAAACGACTTCCGGTCGGTAACATCATTCCGTTTTCCCATTGCCAAACATTACTTCTGCTAGTACCAATCAAATTTGCAAATTGCTCTAAAGTACACCTTTTACTTAGTCTTATTTGTTTGATGCGATAACCTACAGCTTTTTTATCTATTTGTTTATCCGTCATTTTCCTCCTCCTTTAATCTTTCTTTTATTTTTTCAACGAACTCAACATACATCTTATACATATCTCCTGATAATTTACTGTCTTTGTAGGCTTTTTCGATTAACTCTTGACCTGTTCCGTAAAAACAACCAATTTTCCACATATCGTTACTTCTTGTCCATGTGAAATATCTACCACTAGACCAGTTGTTTTTGAAAACTATATAATCAGTTTCATCGGATATTGTTGCATTTCCATGTACTACTGCTTTTCCATATACTTCTGCATTTCTACATACTTCTGCATCTCCACGTACTACTGCATCTCCACGTACTACCGCGTTTCCACGTACTTCTGCATTTTCATATACTTCTGCATCTCCACATACTATTGCATTTCCATATACTTTTGCATTTTCAAATACTCGTGCATTTCCACATACTTCTGCATCTCCACGTACTACTGCATTTTCAAATACTCGTGCATTTCCATATATTTTCGCATTCCCATGTATTTTCGCATTCTCGAACACCCAACAATTATCTTCTTGACTTAAATTATCTTCTTTCTCTATATAGCCGCCAATAGTTCCTTTTAAGATGCCTTTAAAGTCTTTTAACGCTCGTATTCTGTATAATTCAACACCTCTAAATTTAATGCAATCATCTTTTAATAATTCGTATTTTTTATCTTCCATAAAACGATACCTCTATTCAAAATGCTTGTTAAATCTTTCGTCAAACCCCCACCATGTAGATAATGAAACAAACATATATATAGCGTATAGCTTTATATTGTCTACATCTGTCATTAATAGCGAGCAAATAAATATAATAGTGTAAGTCCAGTACATTAAATTAAGTGTTCTTTTTTGTAAATATTTAATCATTGTTCTATGCTCCTTTTTTCTTTTCCTCTAAAAACCTTGTTAAGTCCTTGTTAAATATTTCAGTAAATACTTTATTTAAGTTCTCAATCGCTCTAGGCGATAATTCTTTATTAGTTGTTACTTTAACTTTAATCATCGTTTTCCTCCTTTTAATGAATAACTTTTACGTCCGTCAATTCTTGAACTTCTTTTATAAAGTCGTAAACTTTAGAAAGAGAAGCGGAATTTTGTAAAAAATAAAAGTCAATCGTTAAATGAGCTTCCGGTATAACGTAAGACTCTGATGTAACATATTTTTTTCTACTTATAGATATATCTTGTATAAAAATACCACGTCTTTTGTTTTTTTCTTTTTTTCGTAACCTTACTCTTTTATTCATTTATTCTCCTTTCTGTATAAAACTCTTCCTTATTTAATCTCTTGAACTATAGCTTCTTTTCTTAAAAACAATTTAGCTTTGTCAAGTATTACCTTAGCTTTCCAATACGGAACATTGTGTTTTGCTAATACATTAATGACATCATTTCTAATCAGTTCTTCCTCTTTTAAACCAAATGTATCTCTGGTTCCAGATTCTGTATATATTCCACCTTCTATTGTTCCTTTTTTATGAAGATATGTTAATTCTACTGTCATTTTAATTCCTCCTTTCTTTTTTAATAGCAACACGCTTTGTGTTGTTACCCTCTAAAAAAAATATCACTTACTTTTTTGTTAAAGAAATTTGCGATTTTAATTTTAGTTTCATCTCGTGGCACTCGTTCTTCTAATTCATATTGACTTATAGCACTAGGAGAAACTCCGAGAAGTCGAGCAAATTCTGTTTGACTTAAATCTCGCCCTTGCCTTAATTTCTTTATTTCTTTACCATACCCCTTCAAAAATCTCACCTCCTTTTTTAACACATTTCGTGTCGGTAGTTAAATATTAACACGATACGAAATATTTGTCAACACATTTTGTGAATTTTATTACTTTTTGTTGATTTTTTTCACAAATCGTGATAACATTATTCTTGAAAGGAGTGGTATTAATGGATTTTAGAACTAGATTAAAAGAATTGAGAATTGAGAAAAAATTAAATCAACGTGAGCTTGCTGAAAAATTAATGATTGCTCCCTCTACTATATCAATGTATGAAAACGGTAATAGAGAACCTAACTTTGAAATTTTAGAACAATTAGCTGATTTTTTTAACGTTGATTTGAATTATTTATTAGGAAAAACTGATAAGACTACCAAACTTATTTTTGAAACCGAAAACCAAAATCAAGGTATCAAAGTACCCGTTCTCGGTGCTGTTCCTGCTGGAATACCTATAACTGCCATAGAAGATATAATAGATTATGAAGAAATACCTCAATCATGGTCTAATCAAGGAGATTTTTTTGGTTTGCGTATAAAAGGTAATAGTATGTACCCTAAACTTGAAAATGGCGATGTAGTTATAGTAAAAAAGCAATCTACAGCGGATAATGGAGATGTTGTAATTGCTATGGTAAACGGAGATGATGCTACTTGTAAGAGATATAAAAGAATGGATGCGGGTATCATGTTAACATCAGACAACAGCGAATACTCTCCTATGTTTTATACAAACGAGCAAATACAGTCATTACCAGTAACTATAATAGGGAAAGTTGTTGAGTCTAGGAAAAAGTTTTAGAAAGAAGGAGAACATAATGAAAAAAAATAAAAAGAAACCTATTTTGTTTTTAGTGCTTGCTACTGTTTTAATAATAGGTATATTTCAAATAAAAGTCTATTACGAACAAAAACCTATTAATGATGCAAAACGCGGTATAAAAGAGTCGAATGAAGCAATAGCAAATAAATTTAAAGAAATGGCGGAAAAAGTAAAAGAAATTGAAGAAAAAGATGAAACTGCAAAAGCACACAAAAAAAGAATAACTGAATTAAAAGCTACTTTTAAAGAAAATGTATCTTATCAACAATTAATCGAAGACTCTAGTAAATATCAAGGAGAGCCGATAAAATTCAAAGGAAAAATTATAAAGATAATAGATAGAGAAAAAGATAGTAAGTTAAATAAAATGTATTTATCTTTAGAAAATAACAGAGAAAATATTGTTATTGTAGAATACACAAAGGCTGTTCTTTATAATACATTCTCTATAAAAGAGGGAGATAATGTAGCGGCTTATGGATATATGCAAGAATTATCAGAAAATAAAACCCCTGCTACAACAGCAATATTAATAGAACAATATTCAATATAAAAAAATCCCCCACTCCTGCAAGAGTGAGGGTAACAGAGATACTGCAATATCTCTATAGAAATGTGCATGATATACACAAAAAACTTAATACCAATAGTATATCACACACTTCTCAAATAATCAATAAAGGAGTGTATTTGTCATGCCTAAAAGAGTAGCAATATACGCTCGTGTGTCTACACAAGAGCAAGTAGAAAATGGTAACTCATTAGAATTTCAAATAGATAAATTAAAAGCATATTGCCAACTTCATGAATTAAAGGTAGTTGGCGAATATATAGATGCTGGAGTAAGTGGAGCTAAATTCAATAGACCAGCATTAAACAAATTAAAAAACGATATAGAAAAGATAGATATAGTATTAATATATAAGTTAGATAGATTATCTCGCTCTATAAAAGATACTATGCTATTGATTGAAGATATATTTAAACCTAACAACATAGATTTAATAAGTCTATCAGAGAATTTTGACACCTCTCAAGCTATGGGAATGGCAACTATAGGTATGTTATCTACTTTCGCTCAACTAGAGCGTGAAACGATAAAAGAACGTATGATAGCGGGAAAAATACAAGCTGTTAAAAATGGTAAGTATATAAATCACGCTCCTTTTGGATATAAAAAAGTAGATGGTAAGTTAGTGAAAGATGAAGACACTAGAAAATGTGTAGAATTTATATTTAAAAAATTACTTGAAGGCTATTCGACAACGAAAATAGCCAAAATGATAGAATTAAACGGATACGCTAAATCAAGAACAGCGCTATGGCACTTTAACACTATTAATAGATTTGTTCACAAGAAAGTATATTGCGGTCATACACCTTTAATGGATATACTTGTTAAAAATACTCATGAGCCTTATATAACCGATGAAGAACAAGACTATATTTTAAAATTAATAAATAGTAGAAAATGTTCTCCTTCTAAGGCTTATGATAGATCTTTCCCAGCTGTCTTTAGAGGTATGATTAATTGCCCTACTTGTCATAGGAAAATGGCGGTTAGTAGAGCACCTAAAAAAGGTGTTAAAAAAAATAAACTGTATCTTATACGTTACAGATGCCCTTATTGTAGATTAGATAAAAAAGGGAATTACTATCTAGGAGAAGAATTAATTGAAGAAGCGTTATTGAAGTATTTTAAAGAATTTTCTTTTAACTTCAAATTTAAAAAGAATAAAGTTAAACCCCCTACTAAAGATTTTGACAAAAAAATTTCTGTAGAGGAAAACAAAAAATTTAAACTACAAAAAGCGTGGTTGAATAATTTGATTAATGATGAAGAATTAAAAAAACTTCAATTAGAAATTGAAGCTAAAATAGAATTATTAAAAAAAGAGCAGCAAGAACAATTTAACATAATAGAAAATCAAAACAAAGAAATTAAAATAAAAGATTTCGTGCTAAAATTCAATGAAATATTTGCTAAAATAACAGATGAAGAAAAGATAAAGTTATTACACGCTTTTATCGATGATATAAGTTTAGATATAGAGACCATTAAAATATCAGAAAAAAGAAATAAATACAAGGTTGCTATTAGAGATGTGAATTTCAAATAAGCATCTCTAATAAACAGCACTCTTACACAAGCGTTTCTATAAGGGTAAACGCCTCTTTATTTTTAAATTTTTTTAAAATTTTTTTCACAATTAACTCCTTTATTTTAACGAACTAGCCATATTAAAAATTGGTAAAAGTATAACCATATATAATCCAACTATCACTAATGCTAGCACACCGAATAATATCGGTTGAATTTTTCTTAAACTTCTGTCCAATGATGTTAAAAATGTATCTAACATCAGCTCACTAAACAACTTCAATTCCTTATCGATTAATCCATTATTTTTTCCATGAATAATAAATTTTTTCATTGATTTATCAAAAAATTTAACTTCTCCTATGGCATCTTCAAACGTTATCCCTAAATCTAACTTTGTTAAAATTTCTTCTGAGAAGCATGTCAAATAATAATCATACTTTTCTTCAATCGTGACTTCTAACGCCGTTTTTAGAGAAAATCCACTCATTAAAAATAGGCTTAGTTCCATAGCAAATCTATACGAAAAGTATAGTTTTGCATAATTTTTAACTTTAGGAATAATTAGTAAAGTGTTTAAAAATAGTATCGGCTTATACTTAGCTATATAAAACATATATATTGAACTAAGTATAAAGATAACAAAAATAATAGATATAATTTTTGGAATATAATACAACAATTTTATAAGAATAATAGTTTGAAAGTCCATCTTAATATTAGATGAAGAATAGATGTTTTCAAACTGTGGAATTACTAGTGCATTAAAAACCATTATTAGGCATATTAATGTCATAGTTAAAAATAGTGGATAGCGTAAAGTTTTTATTATCTTTTCTTTTTGTATTTTTTTTATTTGCAGATATGTTTCAACTTCCAGTAACATGTCTTCTATGCGGCCGTACTGTTCCGCAAATTTTATTTTTGTAACTATTAATTTTGAATAACCAATATACCCTAAAATATCAGATAACTTTTCTCCATTAGAGAGTTTGCTTTTTATCTTTTCTATCTCAACAGCAGGTACATCATACTGAATTAAAAGAAATTCCAAAGAATCTTCTAACATATAACCGTGTTCGATAAGTTCGTATAACCGTTTTATAAAATAAACCTTATTTTCTTTATCAAAAATTTTTTTAATATCCCCATTTTTCTTTTTCATCTTGTGTTATGAATCCTTCCTCATAAGCTAACAAAAATTTTTCATCTAAGGATTTGTTGGTTATTTTTTTATTATCTATATAGTTATGAATATCTTCTTTATTTAATATTTCAGTTATTAATCCTCTTCCTCCAGCTGATAAATTAACCAACCTTTGAGAAATGATGCAAAGGACCGTTTGTTTTATATCTTCAAGTGATAAATTCAAATCTTTCAAACGATTTATAACACCCACAGAATCCTCTGCATGAATTGTACTTAAAACCAAATGCCCCGAAAATGAAGAAGTAATAACTTGACTTGCTGTTTTAAAATCTCGAATTTCTCCAATTACCATTGCATCTGGATCACATCTCAAAATAGATTTTAGTGCATTATCATAGTTAATCCCTGCTTTTTCATTTACTTGCATTTGAATTAAATTTTCAATATTTTTCTCTACAGGATCCTCAACTGTTATAACTTGTTTATCCATATTAGCAAGTGAACTCGCTAATTTATACATTGATGTTGATTTCCCACTTCCTGTGGGACCTGAAAACAATATTAATCCATACATCTTTTTACTTAATGAATTAATATGCTCCCTATCTTCTTCAAAAATACTATAATCAACATCCTCTAACTCATCAATAAAAATCCTAACTACACAACCCTCTGATAATTCACTCAAAGGTAAAGTAGATACTCTTAAATAATAATTTTTCTCAGATAACGAATAAACAAAGCGTCCGCTTTGTGGTTCTTTATTACGAGAAATATCTATCCCAGCGTTGTATTTTAGTAATGAGTTAACTGCATCTAACTCCCTATTTGTGTAACTTTCATATTTACTCAGATTACCATTGATTCTGAGTTTTATAAAGGAATTACCTGATATATGTGGATATATGTGTATATCACTAGCTTTGCTTTTAATTGCATCATCTATAATTTTAGTCATCAAACTTTTTACATCAATAACCATCACCCCATTTTATAGATAAAAAAATATAGACTAAGTATCTTGTACCTAGTCTATATCAAAACTATTAATTTAACGCAACCACAGATAACTCATATAGCCTAAGTAATTTGAGTTTTATTATAGATTCAAGTGTCTAGAAAAAGAATATCCCCTAAATCTTTTCAGAACCTCTTCTACTAATTTACAATCCTCACTATCTAACGCTTTTATCATATCAATTACTTCAAAGTGAGTTTTTGCTAACTCTTCGTCATTCACTTTTTCTATTTTGTAACCTACAAGCTCATCAATCGATACATTGTACAGCTTTGCAATAGATACTAATGTTGCTACATTGGGCTCATTTCTCCCATATTCCCAGTTAGCATAAACGCCATGAGATGACAAATCTAATTTATCTGCTACAGTAGACATAGAGTAATTATTTATTTTTCGAAGTTTCTTTAAATTTTGTGCCAGTAATGTTCCCTTATTCTTCAAAGTAATCCTCCTTTCTCATCTACTTATATTATACCTTCTTTCCTATAAAAAAGCAAATTAAATTATAAATTTTCAAAACTTTTCTTATGATTATGAAAATAATTAATTTTCAATTTCTGTGTAAGGTTTACAGTAAAATTACCGCAACAGACGATATGTTAACTGAAACATATAGAAAAACAACACTTGTGAAAGCGTTGTTTTAATATTTTAATTAGATTTTTCTATAGTTAATATTTTTATATTTTTTAATAGATTAGTGTAAACATAATTCGCAGCAATTAATCCCGCAGTAGATGGACAAAATGCATTAGATGCTGGGGGAATTTTAGATTTTCTTATATCTGATTTTTGATTACCTATTTTTTCTAGATATTCTTTGTTTGCTATAGTTGGGCTCTCCGTCGAGTACACTACAGGGACCTTTCCTTTTATGTTATCTTTTTTTAATTTTATTCTAATTACTTTAGCTAAAGGACACACTGTAGTTTTTCTTATATCTGTTATTTGAAACCTCGTCGGATCCATTTTGTTAGCTGTTCCCATAACACTAATAAACTTAATATCATTTCTTAGACAATGTTTCATCAGATGAATTTTATATGTTACTGTATCACATGCATCTATTACAAAATCTAATTTTTTTTCATAGAATGTTTTATATGTTTCTTCTGTATAAAAATCCTGAATAGCTGTAACTTCACAGTTCGGATTAATAGCTAAAATTCTTTTTTTCATTTCTTCAACTTTACTACATCCCACAGTCAACGTTGTTGCATGAATTTGACGATTAATATTAGTTATATCTATATCATCTTTATCCATAAGTACTAATGCTCCAATTCCAGAGCGTGCTAAAGCTTCAGCAGCAAATGAGCCAACCCCACCTATTCCTAATATTCCTACTCTTGACTTTTTTAATATATCTAATCCATCTGTTCCGATTATTAATTCATTTCTTGAAAATTGATGTAACATTTTATATTCCTTTAAATTTTTATTTTATGATTTTCAGTTATAATTATATTAAAAAAGACTGGTAATTAATACCAGTCTAAAACCAAAACACCGTAGTTACTTACTAAAATTGGTCCTGATATAATCAGGTGGGTACAATAGTCTTACCTTCTAAAGTCTTCTCTGAGAAGCGTTTTATACTAATAAAAAATTCTTGTTCCCTTTTAAAAAGTGTTAGGCCCGAATGTATGGTAAGTCTTACAAATGTTTTAGTATTCTATACCTATATTTTACCACATCTTTCATATTTAGACAATAGAGAAAATTGTATAAACAAGTATCACGTCACGTCTTTTATTCTGACTTTATTAAATAAACAATAGATCGTTTATAATATTAATTTTTTTTGAAATATCTTTATAATAAATATATTCGTAAAATTAAATTCTATTGCAATTTATACTTTTTTACAATAACTTTTTCAAGAATTTTCCAGTGTAACTTTGCGGATTTTCAATTAATTTTTCCGGAGTACATTCATCAAGAATAGTTCCTCCGCCTACCCCACCTTCTGGTCCTAAATCAATTAAATGATCACAGCACTTAATAACATCTAGATTATGTTCAATAACTACAACAGTATTCCCTCCATCTACAAGTTTATTAATAATTTTAATTAAACGGCTTATATCATCAATATGTAATCCTGTTGTTGGTTCATCTAAAATATATAAAGTTTTTCCAGTTGATTTTTTATAAAGCTCACTCGCAAGTTTCACTCTCTGTGCTTCTCCTCCTGAAAGAGTTGTTGCACTTTGACCTAATCGAATATAATCCAATCCTACATTAACCATTGTTTCTAGTTTATTTTTGATTTTTGGTATATTTTCAAAGAATTCGTAAGCTTCTTTGATTGTCATATCTAAAACATCACTAATACTCTTACCTTTGTATTTCACTTCAAGAGTTTCTCTATTATATCTCTTTCCATTACACACTTCACATGGTACGTAAACATCAGGTAAGAAATGCATTTCTATTTTTAATATACCATCACCCGTACATGCTTCACAACGCCCACCTTTTACATTGAAACTAAAACGACCTTTTTTATATCCTCTTAGTTTTGCTTCATTGGTATTTGCATACAAATCTCGTATATCATCAAATACACCTGTATAGGTAGCTGGATTACTTCGTGGAGTTCTTCCAATTGGACTTTGGTCTATATCGATAATTTTATCGATATTCCCTTCTACTCCCTCGACTGATTTTACATACTCTTTATCTACTTCCTCTTTATTTAATATGCTTTTCACAGAATTAAATAGAATTTCATTTATCAAGGTACTTTTCCCACTACCTGAAACACCAGTTACACCTATAAATTTTCCTAATGGTAGTTTTACAGAAACATCTTTTAAATTATTTTTTTTAGCTTTTTTAATTTCAATAAATTCACTATTACCAGCACGGCGTTCTTTAGGAACTTCTATTTTTTTTCGCCCAGACAAGTATGCTCCAGTTATAGAATTTTTATTTTCCATAATTTCTTTTGGTGTCCCAACCGCGACTACTTGTCCCCCATTTTCTCCAGCTTTAGGTCCTATATCTACAATATAATCACAAGCAAGCATAGTATCTTCATCATGCTCTACTACTAAAACCGTATTTCCCAAATCACGCATTGATAACATTGTATTAATTAATTTTTCATTATCACGCTGATGAAGACCTATTGAAGGTTCATCTAAAATGTACGTAACACCCATAAGTTTTGAACCTATTTGAGTTGCTAACCTTATCCTTTGTGCTTCCCCTCCAGATAGTGTTCCTGAGGCACGATTTAAAGTCAAATAGTCTAAACCAACATCATTTAAAAATTGCAATCTTGATTTAATCTCTTTTAAGATTAATCTTGCTATTGTATAATCTTTTTCGCTAAGTTTTATATTTTCAAAGAAGTCATAGCTATCTCTTATTGACATTTCACAAATTTCTGCAATATTTTTCCCAGCAACATATACTGATAATATCTCTGGTTTTAACCTTTGCCCATGGCAGCTTTGACATTCATCTTCTTTTATATATTTCGCCATTGCTTCACGAGTTGCTTTTGTCATTCCACTTTGATAGCGACGCAATATATTATTACATACACCTTCAAAATAGATTATTCGTGATCGTTTTACACCTTCATCATTTATATAAGTATGCTTAATTTCTTCAACATCATTTCCATACAAGACTATATTTTGTTGTTCCTGTGTCAGTTTTTTAAATGGAATATCCATTGGAATTCCAAAATGTTTACATGCACATTTTACTAAACTTGGATAATACGTTGATGTTGCTGTATTATAAACTACTATTGCCCCATCATTTATTGACATATCTTTTAGAATAACCTTATTAACATCTACTGTTTCATGCATTCCTAGCCCATCACAAGCTGGACATGCACCTTGGGGATTGTTAAATGAAAATATCCTTGGTTCTAGATCACCTAAAGTAAAATCACAGTATTTGCAACTATATTTAGTTGAATATAAATGAGTCACTCCCTTACCAACATCATCAATTTCTACTAGGTCATTATTAGAAAGATGTAATGATGTTTCTAAAGAATCTGCTAGACGACCTTCTACTCCTTCTTTTATGACAATTCTGTCTATAATAACACTTATTGAATGTTTTTTGTTTTTATCTAATTCAGGAATTTCATCTACTTCATAATTTTCACCATCTATTTTAAAACGAATATACCCTTCTTTAGCTAATTTTTCTATTAATTTTTTATGGGTACCTTTTTTTTCTTTGATCATCGGTGCAACAATCTGAATTCGACTTCTCTCAGGCATTTCCATTATTGAATCCACAATCTGGCTTATCGAACTACTTTCAATCTTCAAATGATGATTTGGACAGTAAATTTCACCAATTCGTGCATAAAGAAGTCTTAAATAATCGTAAATTTCTGTTACCGTTGCTACTGTTGAACGAGGATTTTTTGATGTTGTTTTTTGATTTATTGAAATAGCAGGAGATAATCCCTCTATCAAATCAACATCTGGTTTTTCTATATTTCCTAAAAATTGACGAGCATAAGCGCTAAGACTTTCTACATAGCGACGTTGTCCTTCAGCATAAATAGTATCAAAAGCAAGTGAACTCTTTCCACTTCCACTCAGCCCTGTAATTACAACAAATTGATCCCTAGGTATTTCTAAATCTATATTTTTTAAATTATTTTCCCTTGCTCCTTGTATAACAATTTTATTCTTTTTTTTCATTTTTCACCTCATATAAACTTTGTGAAATTATTATTTTATATTTAATAACTTTTACTTTAAAACAAATTTTCTAACTCTATTATTATATCATAAACAATATTTAAAATAATATTAAATTGTTTTTTCTTTATATATTTTAACCCCATTTTATTATTCTATATTATAAAAAACAGCAAGATTTCGAGATGTGTCTCTTATCCTGCTGCTTTCTATTATTCTACATTATCCATATCATATAATTTACGATATTTTTCATTTGTTTGATATAATTCTTCGTGAGTTCCATTCATTTCTACTTTTCCATCTTTAATAAAAATTATTCTATCCATGTATTTTATAGAATTTAAATGGTGCGTTATCCAAACTATTGTTTTATCTCTGTTAGTCTCAAAAATTGTTTTTAGTAATTCATGTTCTGTTTTTGGATCAAGACCAACTGTTGGCTCGTCAAGAAGTAGAAGTTCATTATTTTGAATAAGAGTTCTTGCAAAAGCAATTCTCTGACGTTCTCCTCCTGAAAAACGACTACCTGTCTCAAAAACATTGGTATTTATTCCTTCTGGAAGTTCAGAAATTAACCTAGTAAGCTGAGATTTTTCTAAACTTTCTTCAATCTTGCTGTTAATCTCATCATCCGTTACTTCTTCATTTTTGTCTAGTAATGCTAATTTTAAATTTTCTCGAATAGTCATATCAAAAAGATAAGGTTTTTGATTCAATAATGAAATTTTCGTTCCTAACATTTTTTCTGTTGGAACTTTTCCTAAAACTGATATACTTCCTGTATAATCATTATAAGTTCCCGTCAATAGCTTAACAAGTGTAGATTTCCCTACACCACTACGACCTAATATTGCAACTTTTTCTCCTTTTTTTATTGATAACGAAATATTGTCAAGAACATTCTTCCCATTTTCATAAGCAAATGTAACATTTTCTATATCAATAACATTTCCTTCTTTATTTTGTAGCGCTTTATCAATATCTACATCATCTTGTTCATTATCATAGAAGTCTTTAACACGCTTAATAGAAACTTCATATCCTGGGATATGGGCTACAGATTCACTTGTCATAACAGAAACACTCATAACCGATAACGCCATCATACAAAACGATGCAATATATACATTTTCTATAGAATCATTTAGTGTCATACTCCAACAACTATAAACCATATAAAAAACTGTCAATCCTGCTATAAAGTTTACTAGGTTTTCTCTAAAATGCACAAAAATTTTAATCTTTGTTTCTTTTTTTAATAGTCTAGTTTCTTTTTCTTGATATTCATTCATAAAGTCATTCACTCTATTTGATGAAATCCAATCGCTAATTCCGAAAATTGCGCTTGTGAAATTTTTATAAAGATCATACTTTGCTTCTTTCATTACTTGAAAATTTCGACGTGTAAATGTAAGTGATACAAAAGGTACTATAAAAATTATAAATAATCCGAATAGAGTTGCTAGAATGGCATAACTCATATCATATCCAAACATTAAGGTTACAAATACAACATAAAGAACTAATGACACTATACTAGGAAAAATTGTTTTTAAATAAATATTTTGTAAATGTTCAATATCTTCAGCTATTAATCCAAGTAAGTCTCCAGACTTATATTCTTTTTTCAATTTCAATGCATGCGGTTCTAAAATTTTATAAACTCGACTACGCATTTTCTCTATAATCCCTAAGACCAAATTATGACTTGTTAAACGTTGTAGATAAGCAAATGTAGATTGTGATAAAGAAAATGTTCTTGTTAATACGGTTGGAACTTGTAACATAAGAATATTTCCTATTCTCAATGATGATTTACTTATTAAAAAACCTGACACATACATAAGTGCCGCACCACTAACTGTTGATAATATTCCTAGAATAACCACGAGAGTCATTACACTTTTATTTTTTTTGATTTCTGTTCTAATAATAGAATTAGTTCTCATCGTAGCCACCCCCTACTAAATTATTCTTTAGATTAACATATCGTAAACTTTGTTTAAAATCTACTATTCTTTCAAAATCTGCTATCATACCATTTTCTAAATTAACGATATAATCCATATTATTTAACCAATGTAGTCTATGTGTAGCAATAATTACTGTACGACCTTCAAATAACTGTAATAATTTTTCTTTAATTTCAAATTCCGTTTCAATATCTAAATGACTTGTAGGTTCATCTAATATAATAATTTCTCGATTACTTATTAAAGCTCGCGCTATTGCAATTCGTTGTGCTTGTCCTCCACTAAGCTCATTCCCTGCCTCACCAATAAAAGTATCATATCCATTTGGTAACTCCTCTATGAATTTATCTAAGCCAACAAGCTTACATACTTCCTTCAGTCTTTCATCACCAACTATATCTTTTTCATAAAACAAAATATTATTTTTTATAGTATCTGGGAATATATAAGGGAATTGTGAAATATATGAAATCTTAGAAGTCCATGAATTTGAGTTTAATGAAGTAGCTTCATTATTAATCAATATTTCTCCTGAACTCTGCTTATTAAAACCTGATAATATTGAAATTAATGAAGTTTTTCCACTTCCACTTGAGCCAACTAATGCTACTCTACTTCCTTTTTGTATATCTAGATTGATATCTTTCAAAATTTCTTTATCATCTTTAATAAGTGAAATTTCTTTAAGGAATATACTATCCACATCAGTTATAACCTTTTCCTCTTTAACTGTATCATTATTTTTTTTAATCATACGTTCTATATCTTCATAGGCCATCTGTCCATCCAAAGTTGCATGATAATCTGTCGCAGCTTGCTTCATCGGCAAGAAAAACTCTGGTGAAATTAATAGAACAGTTAATGATGGTAATAGACTTGTTTCTCCATCAAGTAGTAATATCCCTAATCTTACAGCTAAAAGGGCTATTGCTATTGTAGTTAAAAAGTCTAAGGCAAAACTGTTTAAAAAGGCAACGGTTAGAGTCTTCATAGTACTTTTTCGGTATTCAGAATTTTTCTTTTCCATAATTGGCAAGTAATTTTTACTTATTCCTAAAAACTTAAGTGTTTCTACACCACGTACTGTATCAATAAAGTTATTTGATAATGCACGGTATTTTTTATATTGTTTATTTGCCATATCTCGTGCGTTTATCCCTAATAAAATCATAAAGGCAACTATTACCGGAATAACTGAAATTATTACTAGAGCTGAAACATAATCAGTGTAAAAAATAAAAATTACTACTAAAGTTGGAATCACTCCGCCTCGAATTTTTTTCGAAACATTAAGTTCAAAATATTGTTTAACCTTCCCGATTCCATCAATTGACAAAGTTACTAATTTTCCAGAACCTTCACGAGTTGTAAAGTCTGGGCCTAAGCTAAAATAACTCGTTAACAGTCTTTTACGTAAATCTTTTTCAAATTCCAATGCATCTTTTTCTGTAAAATATTGTTGCAAATGTAAAAATACAACTCTCAGTATATACCCTATTAAAAAAAGAACACTATCCCTTGCTACATTATCAAAATTTTTATAGAATAAGCCAACTATTGCTTTACCCAAAAAAGCAGCCTGTATAATAATACAAGCTGCTTCAAATATTGATAATAGTAATAAAGTTAATGTTAAACTTTTTTTAACAGGAAGTTTTATTTTTTCTTCCTTCTTTTTCATTAACTAGTACTCCAATTCATCTTCTTTTGATAGTCGTTTTCTAAAGATAGAATAAGACCAAACTTGGTAACCTAAAACGAATGGCAATAAGAATAATGCAACTATTGTCATAAGTCTTAGTGTGTAAATTCCGCTCGCAGCATCATATATAAATAGTGATTGGCTAAGATCATTACTGTTTATAATAGCACGTGGGAACATACCTGCAAAGACACTTAAAGTTAAAAATGCTAGAGTCCCTGAAGTACTCAAGAAAGCACCTAGGTCACGACCTTTGAAATTCAAGACAAATGCTAATACAAATAGTGCTACTGCTATTAACGCAAGAACTAGTCCTACATAATAGTTTGTAGTGAATATATCTGTTTTAAATAATGCCCAAATTGCAAAAACTAATGTTACTACTGCTGCAAATGGGAATAATAATGCAGATGTTGCACGAGCAGCGTTTCTTAATTCACCTGTTGTTTTTAGTGCTAAGAATTGTGCTCCGTGAACTAACATTAGAAGTAACATCATTACTCCACCAAGAATAGTAAATGGAGATAATAAACCTAAGAAACCATCAACTAGATTTTTCTTTTCGTCGAGGTTAACCCCTGTCATAAAGTTTGCTACAGCTACTCCCCATAATACTGGAGGTAATAAGCTACCAACAAACATTGCTATATCGAATGATTTAATCCAAGTTCTATTATTACCTAATTTACCTCTAAATTCAAATGATACGCCTCGTAGAATTAATGCTACTAGCATTAAAACGAAAGCAATGTAGTATCCACTGAATAATTTACCATACCAGATAGGAAACGCTGCGAACATTGCTCCACCACCTGTTAATAACCAAACTTCGTTAGCATCCCAGAAAGGACCAATTGTATTGAAGTAAACTCGTTTATCTTCATCAGTCTTACCTAATACTTGAGCAAGAACTCCAACTCCGAAGTCATATCCTTCTAAAACGAAGAATCCTGTAAATAACACTGTAATTAGTAAGAACCATATATTTGGTAAAGCTACTGACCAATCCATACTATGCTACCTCCTTCACAGTTGTTTCTTTTTTATTCATCATATATCTAAATGCGATAAACTGTGCAACACCTAAAATTGTATATAAAGCACAGAATACTAATAGTGAGAATAATACTGAGCTTGCTGAGTTAGGTGAAACTCCAGCTTCAGTAGTCATAACTCCAAAAATTAAGAATGGTTGACGTCCCATCTCTGCCATTATCCATCCACATGCAGTAGCAACTTCAGCTACTAATAGCATCCATGGCATAATGCGTAAGAACCATTTTTTCTCTGTTTCTGTTTTTCTAAATGCAAAAATTGTACCTAATAAAGCTACTAATACTAATAGTCCACCTGAACCACCCATTGTTCTAAATGTATAGTAAATTGTTGATACATCTGGTGTATAGTCAATATGTTTTCCTATTATTGGATAATATTTTTCATCCATTTCTTTTTGAAGTGTCTTCATACCTTTTAGACTTCCTTCAAACTTATCATATGATAAGAAACTTAACATTCCTGGAATTTCTAGATAATGTTCTGCTTTTTGTTGTTTTTGGTCTATTTTAGCTAAAATAGAAAATGATGCTGAATCGCCTGTGTCTTCATATAGAGCCTCAGCTGCTGCAATCTTCATTGGATATTCTTTTACTAAATATTGAGCTTGAGAATGCCCAGTCCATAATAATCCTACAGACCCAATTAAAGCCGCTACAATAGAAATTTTAAATGCTTTTCTAAACATTGCAACTTCGTGTTTACGTAACATTTTCCAAGCTGCAATACCAGCAATAGTAAATGCTCCTACTGTTAGTGATGTTGCTAAAATATGTGGGAATTGATTCCATAAGTATGGATTTTTAACTATCGCTAAAAAGTCAATCATTTCTGCTTTTTTACCAATAACGTTATTCTCTACATATTTTACACCTACTGGGTGTTGCATGAATGAGTTAGCTGATAAAATCCAAAATGCAGACATAATTGTTCCTATACTTACTAACCAAATACACATTGCGTGTAGTTTTTTGTTAATTTTCTCCCAAGAGAAAATCCAAATACCGATAAACGTAGATTCAAGATAGAATGCAAGTAATGCCTCTATCGCTAATGATGGTCCAAAAACATCCCCTACGAATGAAGAATATTCTGACCAGTTCATACCAAATTGGAACTCCTGCAAGATACCTGTAACAACCCCAACTGCAAAGTTAATTAAGAATAGATGTCCAAAGAATTTTGTAATTCGTTTGTAATGTTCATCTCCAGTTTTAACATAAATACTTTCAAATATTGCAATTAAGAATACCATCCCTATTGTTATTGGAACAAAGAAGAAGTGGAATACTGTTGTTGCTGCAAATTGTATCCTTGCAAGTAATAATGGATCCAACATAGATGTACCTCCTTTATGATTTTAAATTATATTTAAAGTAAATATTACATTAATTATTGTATACTATAGTTGTGTTTATGGCAAAAGAAAAATGTTAAACTATAGCAGTTTTACTATATTTTAACATTTTTTCTTCACAATTTGTTCACATTTATTCAAAACTTCTTCTATTTCTAGTTATGTTTAACTCCCAAAGTTAGACTTATTATCAATATGACTAATACTATTAAACAAATTCTTACAAAATTATAATCTTTTTCTTGAAGATAAACAAAAAGCAATCCCAAGATTCTAAAAATAGGGGTTAATATTAATATAAAAATCCCAAACATTAAATATGCATAATAATCAAACTCTACTAATCCATTAAGCATTTGATTAAAACTATAGCGCTCTAAAGTAAAAGAACTTCCTACACCTTTTACCAATCCCAAAAATATCCCTATTATGATTAGCGCTGAGCTAATATAAACTCCACATCTTAAAATATTTGAAATAACGACATTTATATCTTTTTTCTCTTTCATTTTACAGCACCCCCATACCTTTTAAAAACATATTTATTATAGTAAATAAAAGTATCGGTAAGAATATATATCTAATATATTTTGCATCCAATCTTTGCATTACTTTAGCACCTGTTCTCGATCCAATAAGTGTACCTAATGCAATAGGAGCTGCTATAGCGGGATTTATTGTCCCATTGAAAAAGTATATTAATGCACTGGCAGTTGCTGTTACCCCCATCATAAAATTACTTGTTGCAGTACTTACTTTTATAGGTAACTTCATATAATTATCCAACGCAACTACTTTGAACGCTCCGCTTCCTATTCCTAACAACCCACTAGCAAAACCTGCCCCAAACATTACAAGTGAACCTTGGGGTACATTTGTTACATTATAAGCTAAAGTTTTACCAGTTGCTTTGTCATAATAACTTGAATTTAACTTATACTTTTCTGCATATTTATCATTCTCAACTTTTTCTTCAACTCTTTTCTTTGTAATCAAACCCGTTTTCTTTAACATTCCATAAAACGCGTTTAAGAGTATTAATGAGAAAAATATATACAATAATTTAGATGAGAATATTCCAGCCATTAATGCTCCTATCACACCACCTGCTGTTGTAAATATTTCTAATAACATACCTACTCTCATATTGCTAACATGGTCTTTTACAAAAGCAATAGCAGAACCACTACTAGTCGCAATTACCGCTACTATACTTGCTCCTATAGCATATTTTATATCTATTCCAAAAAGTATAGTCAATGCTGGAGTTACTATAAGTCCTCCGCCTAAACCGACTAGAGAACCTAGAAATCCTGCACAAATGGCTATTATTATAAATTGGATTACTTCTATCATAATTACATTCTTCTTTCTAATCTTTTGAATATATAACTAATACATTTTTACTAACTTCTAACTTTATATCCTTATTTTCACAAAATTCATTACTTGTAGCATTAGGCCTATCCAGTGTCAAAAGTAAATTCTCCGCCTCATACTTAGAGTTTTTTATAGTCATTTTTGTATCTTGAAAAATTGGAATAATTGAAAAGTATTTGTATCCTTTTTTCGCAGAAAATATATTTTCCCCTTTTTTTGCAATTGTAATAATATTATTGTCATCTATTATACTCAGCTCAATTCTTTCATATTTCTCATTATTTAAAAGAAAAATATTACCAAAAAAATGATCTAACCTTTTCCCAGTAGCTCCATATATATTTATTTTTTCTATACTTGGATAAAGTCTTACCAATTCTTCTAATGCATAATCTGCATCTGTTAAGTCTTGACTTTCTTTTATTTTAAAATTTTCTGATATACTCTCTATTTTCTTTCTGTCAGATTCGGAAATTGAATCAAAATCTCCACAACTTAATAGAGGTCTTATTCCTTTATCGGCTAAATATAAAGCTCCTTTATCTACTCCGCACCATACCCCTATTGTTGGTACTTCAGTTGGGAATTCTCCCCCCAACATAATATTTACTTCTCTTTGTTCATTCATTATCTTAACAATTCACCTAATGTTTTTTCTTTGTCTTCTGCACCAAATAAGAAAGAACCACAAACTAATAAATCTGCTCCTTTATCACGACAAAGTTTTGATGTTTCTACATTAACTCCACCATCTACTTGAATTAGAAAAGTATATCCCTTTTCTTCTCTAATTTTCGCTAATTCTTCTATTTTTTCTAACATTTCAGGGATGAATTTTTGCCCTCCAAACCCAGGGTTAACAGTCATAATCAACACATAATCTAATTTTGGTAGTAGATATTTTACACTCTCAATTGGTGTTTGTGGATTTAAAACTATCCCCGCTTTCTTTCCTGAATTTTTTATAACTTGAATTACCCTATCAGCATGATTAGTTGCTTCTATATGAAATGATACCATATCACAACCTGCGTTACAGAATCTTTCTACATACTCTTCTGGTCGTGCTATCATTAAGTGACAGTCAAAAATTTTGTCTGTTTTTGAACGAATAGCCTCGATAATTGGAAATCCAAAAGAAATGTTAGGAACAAAATTTCCATCCATGACATCTATGTGGAACATATCAATCCCAATCTGCTCTAATTCTCTTACATCACGTTCCAAATTAGCAAAATCTGCTGATAAAATTGAAGGTAGTATTTTTTTCATAATTATTTCTCCTTTATATATTTCTTCTTCTGTGTTTCTTTTTCTTTAAATAATAATTTATAGTCTTCATAACGACTTTCCAACACTTCGCCTGTGGCTACCGCCTCTTTTACACCACATTTTACTTCCTCAATATGATTACAAGGTTTAAACTTACAATCATAACTATTAAATTCTGTAAATAAATATTGAATATCTTCTTTTTCTATAAAAGTAATATCTAATGACGAAAATCCTGGTGTATCTGCTATATAAAAATCGTCTACTTGGTAAAACTCTATATGTCTTGTCGTGTGGCGCCCACGCCCTAGATGTTTAGATATTTCTCCAGTTTCTATATCCAAGTTTGTTGTTAATGTGTTTATGAGTGTACTTTTCCCAACTCCAGATTGACCAGAAATTGCAACATATTTTCTTGAAATTAATTTTTTTAATTTAACTATATCTTCTTTAGTATTGCTTAAAACTATATATCCTATTTTTTTATAATAATCCATTATAGTTTTTATATTGTCTAACTCTTCTTTTGATAATAAGTCTAACTTTGTAAAAATAATTATAATATCAACGTGACTATTTTCATTTAAACATATCAACTTATTTAAAAGCTTACTAGAAAAATCCGGTTCTTTAACTGAAACAATAATAATACTGTAATCTATATTAGATACTTTAGGTCTTAATAATTCATTTTTTCTTTCGAGTATTTCCACTACATATCCTGTATTATTGTCGCTCATCTGAATTTTAACATCATCTCCTACAAGTGGAGTAATATTGTCGTTTCTAAAATTACCACGTGCTCGGCATGTTATCAACTCATCTTGGCATTGTACATAATAAAAACCACTAAGTGCTTTTAAAATTTTTCCTTCTTTTATCATAGTCCTCCTTTTGACCTTTTTATAGTTATTGAAATTTTTTTGTTTTAATTTCTTCTTTTGTCTTTTCTGCTAATTTTAACATTTCTATAGCATGCTCTTCTGATAATCTTGTCATCTTATCACCTGATATCATACGTGCAACTTCTTCTATTTTTTGTTGCCTATCTAATTCTTTAATTGATGTTAGTGTTCGTTTATCTATTACTTTTTTATTAATTAACAGATTAGTATCAGCAAGAGCAGTTGTTTGTGGTAAATGTGATATACATAATACTTGTGAACCAATACCTAATTGATACATTTTCTCTGCCATTCGTTGTGATACACGACCACTTACTCCTGTATCTATTTCATCAAAAATAATTGATGTTGCTTCAATACTGCGTGAGAATATAATTTTTAAAGCTAACATAACTCTAGATAATTCTCCACCAGAAGCCACTTTCGATAATGATTTTAATGGTTCCCCAAGGTTAGCACTAATTAAGATTCTTACATCATCTTTTCCATCACTTGCGTATTCTTTATCTTTAAAGTCTACTTTTATTGTGCTTTTATCCATGTACAGGAACTTCAATTCTTCTTGAATAAGACTTTCTAGTTTTTGAGCAGTTTTTTTACGTATAGTTGTTAATTTATCCCCTAGAGATTTTAACTCAGCCAATATATTCTTTTGCTCTACTATATATTTATCATAGTTTTCTTCATAATTTTCTAACTCTTCTAATTCTTCTTTAATTTCTTCTCTGAAAATTATTAAGTCGTTTAATGAACGTGAGTATTTCTTCTCAAGGTTTTTTATTTTATCCATTCTAAATATTAAACGATCTAATTTTTCTTCATCATATTCAATATCATCTGTGTAGCTAGACACTTCATATTTTAAGTCATCTAAAATATAATAAAGATTTGTTATTTCCTCGTATTTTTCTTCAAAATTACTATTATATCTACTTAATTCACCTAAATTTGATTTTATCTCTGCAAGTTTTGATAAAATTCCATATTCTCCATCAATTCCATCAGTTATGCTATAAGCTAATGTATTGACCTTTTCAAAATTTTCTAGATAATCTATATCTTTTTCTAGAGAAATATCTTCATCTTTTTTCAACTTCATCTGTGTAAGTTCTTGATATTGAAATTTTAGAAAATCAACTTTTTGAAGTATATCACTCTCCTGTTGTTTTAAATTTTCTATTTTCTCTGTGACTACTTTATATTCTTTATATTTTTCTTTGTACTCCGTTCGAACTTTTTTTATTTCTTCCTTGTTAAAAGAATCAATTAAATTAAGATGATTTTTTTCTACTAAAAGAATTTGATTATCGTGTTGTTCATGCATATCCAATAAATAGACAGCTACTTTTTTTAATGTTGATAAATTAACTATTGTTCCATTTATACGACAAACGCTTTTCCCACTACTGTAAATATCACGTCGAATTATTATTACTTCATCTTCTAAATCTAAATCAAGATCTTTAAATATATTAATGACCTCTTTGTTTTTCGGAAAATCAAAAACTCCCTCAACACTTGCTTTTTCTTCCCCATATCTTATATAAGAAGTAGATGTTCTTTGTCCTGAAAGTTGTGATATAGCTGCTAATATCATTGATTTACCTGCTCCAGTCTCACCACTCAAAACAGTCAAACCATTTTTAAATTCGATAGTAGCACTTTCTATTATTCCAAACTGTTTTATATTTAACTGTATTAACACCTATTGTCCTCCTATTTAAAATGATTATGAGCATTATTTACTATATGTTCAATATTAATAACTTTGTTTTCTATTTCTTTTGTAGCGTTATATTTTAATAACATTAAAAATTCGATATTCCCCTCTCCACCTGTTATTGGAGAATATGATAGATTTGTCATACTAAAGCCAACACTATTAGCCAGTAGTAACACTTTTTCCACTACTTCAAGTTGAACTTTCTTATCACGAACTATACCACCTTTTCCTACTTTATCTCTCCCAGCTTCAAACTGAGGTTTTACTAAAGCACAAACCTCTCCCCCATCTTTTATAATCTCTGAGAGATTTGGTAAAATCAGCGATAACGAAATAAATGAAACATCTATCGATGCTACATCAATCTCATACACATCAAAATCTTCTTTAACGGAATATCTAAAATTAGTCTGTTCCATCACTTTAACGCGCTCATCATTTCGTAATTTCCAAACTAATTGATTGGTTCCAACATCTAGAGCATAAACAAATTTGGCACCATTTTGTAAAGCACAATCGGTAAATCCCCCTGTTGAAGAACCTATATCTAGCATTACTTTATCTTTTACTGAAAAACCTAGTTCATTAATTGCTTTTTCTAATTTTAAGCCACCACGACTAACATAAGGCATTTGTTTCCCTTTTATTCTAAGCTCAGCAGTAGAATCTACTTTTTCCCCAGCCTTATCTATCCTTATATTTTCATTATAAACTATACCTGCCATAATAGCACGTTTAGCTTTTTCTCTTGACTCAAATAATCCTTGACTAACACATAGGACATCCGCTCTTTCTTTTGCCATAATTACCTCTTTAAATTATCTACTATTAAGCTTATTTTTTCAGCTCAATCTGTTTTTCTACTTAATTTTATCATATTAATAGTTTTTTATCTATGAGTTAAGATATTTTCATAAAAAATAAGATAGAAAAAATTAATTTTTTGTAGTTTTATACATAAATTAACTATTCCTATCTTTAGTTTTTGAATATTGATTATAGATTTCTTGAGCATATTTTATTCGTTCATCTAGTGCGACAACTCCTGCTCTTTCAAAATGTTTTTCGAATACCTCAGTAGCCTCTCTGACATCTTTTAATTTTTTAAACTGCGCATATGAATACTTTCCAAATTTCATTTTTTGTATTTCATATATGCTAAAATTTAATTGACCTTCCAAACTCGAAACTAAAAAATTATTTTCTTTTGTCCATTTTTCTAAGTCTGTTCTTCTTGTAAAGCTCCATTGCGCTATACCATATCCTATTTTATTACCTATCTCTTCCGCAGCAGGATTCATTTTACTTTCTCTCATAAAATTCCCTAATATACCTGCAGTTGCTTCTTCACTAAATCCTTCTTCTTGATAAAAGTTCCAAGCACGCTCTACATTGGTAGTACCTACTAATTGACGCTGTATAATAATCTTCGTATTATCATAATATTCAACTATGACTACTCCAGCCAGTATAACTAAAAACACCCCAACTACTGTAGGCAATATCTTTTGTTTTATATTTCTTGTTGTGGTAGCAATATTCCTAACTCTTTTAGTTACTCTTAGATTTTTTGAGTGACTCCTTTTTTTATCTTTTGATTTAAAATTTTTTGTTTTATTTATCGTTCTAGTTTTCTGTGTCTTATTTTTTTCTTTACTTTGGGTTTTATTTGAATTTTTCTTTTTCGCATAACTTCTAGACAATTTTTTCGTAATAATCCTCACCCCCATTAGAATGTTATTTTCTATTTTATAATATTAACTTTATATCAACTATAAAACTAACGGAGTAGCTCAAAAAATTATTAATTCATCTAGAATAAACTTTTTGAGCCACCCCATGGTTCCATTAGATTTCGAAAGTTACAAAATGAAAACTTCCTAGAGTATCTAATTAAATATATTTAGTAATCTCTAAGCTTATAGATTACCATCCCAAACTGTAATTTTTATTATTTTACTTTTTTGATATTCCAAATATCTTTAGCATATTCTTCTACAGAACGGTCAGCTGAGAATATTCCGGCATTTGCTGTGTTAATAAGGCTCATTTGCCCCCATTTTTCTTTGTCTTGATAAGTTTTTGCAATAAGCTCTTGAGCCGCTACGTAACTTTCAAAATCAGCTAAACACATGTAGCTATCTTGTGTTAATAAGTAGTCCACAATAAAGCTAAAGTTCATTCCACCAACTGTCATCGTTCTGATGAAATCTAATGTATCTTTTATTCTAGCAGAGCTATTGTAGTATTCCCATGGTTTATAACCATGTCTATTAAGTTCATCAACTTCAGGAGTTTCCAATCCGAAGATGAAAATATTATCATCTCCTACCGCTTCATGAATTTCTACGTTAGCACCATCTAAAGTACCAAGGGTTAGAGCTCCATTTAGCATAAGTTTCATATTACCTGTTCCACTTGCCTCTTTACCAGCTTGTGAAATTTGTTCACTAATATCTGCTGCTGGTATAATCTTTTCAGCAAGTGTTACTTTATAATCTGGTAAAAATACAACCTTAATATAATCTCGAATTAATTCATCTGATTCAATTAATTGAGAGATTGAATGAATGAATTTAATAATGTTTTTCGCCATTTGATAACCTGATGAAGCTTTTGCCGCAAAGATAAATGTTCTTGGTACTGGACGCAATCCATTGTATTTAATTTCACGATATAAATAAACAATGTGTAACGCATTTAACAATTGACGTTTATACTCATGCAGACGTTTAACCTGTACATCGAAAATAGAATCTGGATTTACTGTAATACCAGTTGTTTCTTGGATATATTTAGCAAGTTGCTCTTTCTTAACTTTTTTAATTTCTTGTAATTTGGCAACAACTTTTTTATCTTTGGCATATTTATTTAATTTATCAATTTTTGATAAATCTTTGACAAAATCATCTCCAATTAAATCTTCTAGATATTCTGCAAGTTCTGGATTAGCTTGTCCTAACCATCTTCTGTGCGCAATACCGTTAGTCACATTTCCAAATTTAGTTGGATAAAGCTCGTGGAATGCTCTGAATGTAGAATCAACTAATATATCGCTGTGAAGTTTTGATACACCATTCACATTATAACTTCCTACTATAGAAAGATTTGCCATTCTAATTTGGTTGTCATAAATAATAGCTGTTTCTGCTAAAGTATAATCTTTACCTTGATTGATTACCCACTGACAGAAACGTTTATTAATTTCTTCTATAATTGAGTAAATACGTGGTAATAACGGTTTAAATAAATCAACTGACCATTTCTCTAATGCTTCTGCCATTATTGTATGGTTTGTATACGCAAATGTTTTTGTTGTAATATCCCATGCTTTATCCCAAGAATATCCATACTCATCTAATAATAGTCTCATAAGCTCAGGTACTCCCATAGCTGGATGAGTATCATTTATATGTAATGCAACATGTTCAAATAGATTTTCTAATGTACCAAATTCATTGTAATGATTTTTTAGTAATTGTTGAAGTGACGCGCTAATGAAAAAATATTGTTGTTTAATACGCAGTTCTTTACCTTCATTCGTACTGTCGGCTGGATATAATAATTTTGAGATTGACGATGCAATAGCTTCTGCTTCTGATGATTTTGAATACTCTCCACGTTCAAACAACTTCATATTAAAGCCAGTTTTTGCTTTTGCTTCCCAAAGACGAAGTGTGTTTACAGTTCCAGTTTTATATCCAGAAATTAATAGGTCATATGGTTCGGCTTGGATTGAAGTATAATCTTTATGTTCAACTTTAAAACCATCTTCTGTTAATTTTTCCTCAACTCGGCCGTAAAATCTAACTTCAACTTCTTCATCATTGCGGTAAACTAGACCGTATTTTCCAAGATCTAACCAATAGTCAGGAAATTCTTGTTGCCAACCATTATTAATTACCTGCTTGAAAATTCCATATTCATATAAAATAGAGAAACCTGTAACTGGATAATCACTACTTGTTAAAGCATCTAAGTAACATGAGGCAAGACGCCCAAGTCCACCATTCCCTAATCCTGGATCTGGTTCAATATCGTAAATTTCATCTAATGAAATACCATTATCAGCAAAATATTTTCTTACATCTTTTTCTAAATCTAAGTTAAATAAATTATTTCTTAACGTTCTACCTACTAAAAACTCCATTGACATATAATAAGCACGTTTTTGTCTAGTTTTTTTAAGTTCTTGTTCATAAGCAAATTTCTTTTCTGATAAATCTTCTCTTATCGTGCTCATGAGAGCTTCATATACTTGACGTTTACTTGCTGAATCAATTGTTACTCCAAATTGTCTTTTTAAATACTTCTCGATTTTTTCTTTAAATCTTTTGTTCTTCATTATGCTCTCCTGAGTCTTTTTTTATCTCATAATATCATTATGTCGTCTTTATAACTTTTAATTACACGATTTCATTATACATATCAATATATTTTAATGCTGATTTTTTCCAACTTACATCTTGATTAATAGCATTTTTCATAATTTTATTCCAATTATGACGTTCCTGATAATAACAATATGTTGCACGATAAACAGCATCTAGCATATCATATGCATCAAAACTTTCAAATGTAAATCCTGTCCCGTTTTTCCCATCAAATGGTTCTACTGTATCACGCAGCCCACCTACTCGATGAACAATTGGTACTGTCGCATAACGCATAGATATTAGTTGTGATAAACCACAAGGTTCTGTTTTCGATGGCATTAAAAACATATCGCATGAGCTATATACCTTCGATGACATCTCTGATGAGAACATTATTAAGCTTCGAACCTTATCATGACGTCGATGTTCTAGCGAACGAAGTGCATCTTCATAATGTCTATCACCTGTTCCTAATATAATAAGTTGTGCTCCTGATTTTAAAATTTGATCTGCAACATGAAGTACTAAATCTATACCTTTTTGATGAGTAAGACGTGTTACCATACCTATCATCGGAATATTTTCATTAACTTCAAGTGCCATTTCTTCTTGGAATTTAAGTTTATTTTGAACCTTATTTTTCAAAGTTTTCAAGTCGAAATTTTGATAAATTTGTTTATCTGTCTTCGAGTTGAATTTATCTATATCTAATCCATTCACAATCCCATGGAGTTTTCCTTGCTCAATTTTTAAAATGCTGTCTAACCCGTATGAGAAATATGGATCCAAAATTTCATGGGCATAAGTTTCACTTACTGTACTAATTCTATCAGCTAACTGAATTGCACCTTTTAATAAATTCAAATCTCCATTATAAATAAGTGCATCAAAGTATTTATTATCTAAACCAAATAAATAGCCCATGTCATATGGATTAAACTTACCTTGGAATTCAATATTGTGAATAGAAATCACACTCTTAATGTTACTGTAGAAATTCTCTCCACGAGATTTTAAATCATCTAAATAAATTATAGATAAAGCAGTATGCCAATCATTAGCATTAAGAATATCTGGTTTATATTCAATGTGAGGTAAAATCTCCAATGCTGCTTTTGAAAAGAATGCAAATCTCTCACCATCATCACTTTGACCATAAACACTATCTCTATTAAAATATTGTTCATTATCTACAAAGTAATATTTTACTCCATCAACCTCAGTTTCAAATATACCACAATAAACTGTTCTCCAACCTAGATTAATAAAAATATGTTGTCTATATTCTAAGTTATATTTTTCTCTATCAATAGACGAATATAATGGCAATATCACTCTTGCCTCTACATCTTCATCTTGCAATGCTTTAGGAAGTGAACCTATAACATCACCTAGTCCACCAACCTTAACAAAAGGTGCTGCTTCTGCTGCCACGAATAATATTTTCATTTTTGTCATCTCCTTATTCGTTATTTTATAATAAATCAATTTCCAAATAAAAGGGTTAGTACTAATTTATGATACCTTGTATATTATACTCCTTTTCCAATAGAAAATCGAGATTTTAATTTTTCATAAATTATCCTAACCCTAATATTTAGTTATTTTACAACTTTATTTTTCTCTACAATTACTTGACAATTTTCTGTCCCTTTTAATTCAATTTTTTCTCCTATCGTTGCAGCTTTATCTGAAATTACATAATCTAAATAAGCTGATTTTTTCACAACGCAATTAGGCATTATTATAGAATTTTTAATTACAGCACCTTCTTCTACAACTACATCACGGAATAAAATACTATCTTCAACAATTCCATTAATTTCGCATCCATCACCTAAGATAGAATTTTTAACAATAGCACCATCTCCATACATAGTGGGAACGCTATCTTGAACTCTTGTCAGTATATCTGTTCCAGATAAAAATAACTCTCTTAACTTATCTGGATTTAGTAAATCTTTGTTAAAGTCATAATATTCTTGAACACTATTTATAGTTCTATTATAACTCTTAATTTCGTATGCATAAACATTTAATTTATGGAAATTTTTAGCTACATAATCTAATAATATATCTTCCCAGCCTAATGTTGTTCCTTTTTGAACAATATCTTTAAACATAGATTTTGACATAATATAAATTTTAACTTGTGTTGGACAAACTTCATCATATCCATTATAGTGATATAAGCTATCATATACTCTACGTTTTTCATCAAAGATAATTTGTGATTCACGTTGTTGTGGTTTTCGATATGTATAAGCTAAAGTAACATCAGCATTTGTTTGTTTGTGATATTTTACCATTTCTTTAAAATCAATATTACCAACAATGTTTGCATCTGCTAAAATACAGTAATCTTCTAATAATGCATCTACATATGATATTGCATCCCCTAGAGCTTCTATTTTGTTATGAGCAACTCTATTTGATAAGTGGTTCGACATCGGCGTGATAAATTTCAATCCACTATTTTTTCTATTTAAATCCCAATCTTTCCCCCAACTTAAGTGATCCATTAGTGATTTGTAGTGGTGATTAGTTACAACTGCTATATTAGACACTTCAGCTTTTACTAATGATGATAACATAAAATCTATCATTCTATATCTTGAAGCAATCGATAATGATGCTAATGTTCTATTTCTTACCAATCCTTGCAAGTCATCATTTCTATAATTGTCTGCGAATAATACACAAAAAGCATTTACCATATTATTTTCCCTCTACTTTCCTATTTTCTGAAACTACTTCATCTTTTCCAACTACCGTGATTTGTTCTTTTCCTAAAACAATTTCTCTATGCCCTACCTCAATATTTTCTTTGATTACTGAACCTTCTGCAATAATTGAATTAAAGACTTTTGCACCACGCTCTATTCTAGCATTTTGCATTATAATACTTCCTACTACTTCTGCTCCTTCTTCTATAGTAACCCCTGAAGAAATTATTGATTCTGAAACTAATCCTGAAACATATGTTCCATCAGAAATCATAGAATTTTTAACATTTGCACTCGCACTTAAGTATTGTGGCATTACCCCAGCATGACGATAGTATATTCTCCATAGTTTATCATCAATATTAAAGTTCTCTTTATTTTTAATTAAGTCCATGTTCGCTTCCCATAAACTTTCAATTGTACCTACGTCTTTCCAATAGCCATAAAACGGATATGCATAAATATTTTTACCTTCATTTAACATCATAGGAATAATATTTTTACCAAAGTCTTTTTCACTATCTGGATTTTCTTCATCACGTACTAAATAGTCTTTTAATTGCTGCCAACTGAAAATATAAATTCCCATTGATGCTTTAGTTGAAATTGGATGTTCTGGTTTTTCTAAAAATTCGGTTACTCTTAAATCCTCATTTGTATTAAGAATACCAAAGCGACTTGCTTCTTCAATTGGTACATTAATATGAGCAATAGTTAGATCTGCACCTTTTTGTTTGTGGAAATCCAACATTTCTTTGTAGTTCATTTTATAAATGTGATCCCCTGATAAAATAAGAACGTACTCTGGATCATATTGTTCAATATATTTTATATTTTGATAAATTGCATTAGCAGTTCCTTTATACCATTCTCCTGTTTTCCCTGCAGTGTAAGGTGGTAAAATTGATAATCCCCCATCCATTCTATCTAAGTCCCAAGGTTGTCCATTTCCCATATATGAATTAAGCTCTAATGGCATAAACTGCGTTAATACACCTACAGTAGAGATTCCAGAGTTTGCACAGTTTGAAAGTGGAAAATCTATAATTCTATATTTTCCACCAAACGGTACAGCTGGTTTTGCCATATCTTGTGTTAAAACTTGAAGTCTTGTTCCTTGACCTCCTGCTAATAGCATTGCTACTATTTCTTTTTTACGTGCCATAAATTTGTCCCCCGTCTTCTAAACTTTTATTTCTTTTCTATATACATTGTCGCATAAGGTGGTATATTTACCCTCAAAGTATACTGAAAATCATTTTTCTTTTTATTTATTGTTTTAAGAGTTCTATTTTGTAATGCTGTTCCATCATATTTTTTAGCGTCTGAATTTAATGATATTTTGTAGCTTCCCCAAGTATCCACACCTATTTCATAACCTTTTAATATTTGGCCTGAAAAATTACTTACTACTAATACTTCTTTTCCGCTATTATCAATTCTTGAAAAAGCAAAAATATTATTAATATTATCATCAACTACATGCCATCTAAATCCATTCCAATCACTATCATTTTGCCACAGTGCTGGTGTAGATTTATAATATTTATTTAATTCTTTTACATAACGATGGCTAAAATTATGTTTTGGATAGAGCAATAAGAACCAATCAAGTTGTCTTTCTTCATCCCATTCGATAAATTGTGCTATATCTACACCCATAAATGTCAGTTTTTTCCCAGGATGCGCAAACATATACCCCAAAAATGCTTTGAAATTTGCAAACTTATCTTCATATGCTACTGCAGCTTTGTCTAAAAGAGATTTTTTCCCGTGGACCACTTCGTCATGAGATATTGGTAAAATGTAATTTTCTGAAAAGGCATAGCACATTGAGAATGTGAATTTGTCATGTGATCCTTTTCTAAAAAATGGGTCTACTTCTAAATAATCAAGACTGTCGTTCATCCATCCCATGTTCCACTTGAAATCAAATCCAAGTCCACCGTGCTCAACAGCGGCCGTTACTTTAGGATAACTCGTAGATTCTTCTGCAATCATAATAACACCAGGATAATTCTCTTTAACATACAAATTAAGATTTCTTAGAAAATCTATTGCCTCTAAATTCTCAAATCCTCCATGAATATTTCTTGCCGATTTTTCTTCATCACGACAATAGTTTAAAAATATCATCGAACTTACTGCATCAACTCTTAATCCATCAATGTGATAATCTTCAATCCAAGATATAGCACTTGATGTTAAGAATGCTCTTACTTCATTACGCCCATAATCAAAAACTCTTGTTCCCCATCCTTCATGTTCCATTTTTCTTGAATCAGAATATTCATAACAAGGAGTTCCATCAAACTCATATAATCCATGTGCATCTTTTGTAAAATGTCCTGGCACCCAATCAAGAATAACCCCTATGTTATTTTGATGACACTTATCTACAAAATACATAAAATCTTCTGGTGTTCCATATCTTGATGTAGGTGAAAAATATCCTGTTACTTGGTACCCCCATGATTTATCATATGGATACTCTGTTACTGGAAGTAATTCAATATGAGTATAATTCATTTCTTTTACATAGTTAACTAGTTCATCTGCTAGTTCACGATAACTAAATTCATCACCATTTTCTTTATGTCTCCATGAACCCAAATGTACTTCATAAATATTCATAGGTTCATGATATGGAACATGTCGCTTATTCATCCATTTGTCATCTTTCCATTTATATTCTGGAAGTTTATAAACCTTAGATGCTGTTTTTGGTCTCGTTTCTGCATGAACCGCGTATGGATCAGCTTTCCACAGTTCCTGACCACTCTCTGTTACAATAATATACTTATATGAATCGAATTGTTTAACATCAGGTACTGTTATCTCATAAATTCCTTTATCATTAAAAGGCTTCATTTCATAAACATATGGATTCCACGAACAAAAATCACCTGTTACAAAAACTTTTTTGGCATTTGGCGCCCAAACTCTGAAAGTACAAACCCCTTCTTCTAAAAATGATCCTAAAAATTTATGACTATGATAGTTAGTTCCTTCATGAAATAAGTATTCCGCCATATTATTCACTATATAACCCCCTTTTCCAATTAAAGTAAACGTTTTCTTTTGTTATAAAAAAAAGAAACATTAAAATAATAAATAAATTTAATTACTTTATTATTGGATTTTTTTTGCTTTTTTTATACCTATATTATAACACATACCCCAATTTCTGTAAATGTTTTCTTGAAAAATAATGATTGCTTTTTATACTTGTAAAATAAAGAATATATAAAAGTTTTTTTATATTTTCGTATTTAATTAATTTACAATAATATTATTTTGTATTACAATTATATTGTTGAAAAATTCACATATAAATTTAATACAAAAAATATTACATTAATGGAGAAAATAAAATTATGATTATTTTTAACCCCATTTATAACAAGTTTCCTCATGGAGCAATTATAAATAAACAAAGTTTAAAATTTGAAGTGTTAATTAGAGATGATTTTTACTTTAATGATTTTAGAATAGTAATAAAAAATGAATTTACAGGAATCTCATTTTCTAAAAGCTTAACTTTTCTTGAGAAAAACTCATCTAATTATTCAAAATATTTTGTTGACTTCGGTGGCTTTGATATAGGATTATATTTTTATCATTTTGAAGTTGTATTTGATAGTTTCACCGCTTATTTGAAAAATGATAATTTAGATGCTAAATTAGTACGTGAGAATAATGAATTACCTGATTGGCAACTAACTGTTTACGATGAAAACTTCACCACTCCTGACTGGTATAAAGGTTCTATAATGTACCAAATTTTCCCTGATAGGTTCAAACGTAGTGAAAAATATGTCGCACCTGCTGCAAAAAATGAAGATATTAGAATTAAACATAAATCATGGGATGCTATCCCTCATTCATCAATTACTCATAAAGACTATGGAGCTAAAGATTTCTTAATGGGGAATTTGCTAGGTATTGAAGAAGAAAAAGATTACTTTAAAAAATTAAATATAGAAAGTATTTATCTAAATCCAATAGTCGAAAGCCCTGAAAATCATCGCTATTCTACTTCGGATTACTTTAAAGTAGATCCATATTTTGGAACAAATGAGCAATTTGAAAAATTTTGTAACAACTTTAAACAAGACAATATTAAAATAATTTTAGATGGTGTCTTCAGTCACACAGGCTCTGATAGTATTTACTTTAACAGATATAACCACTATGATAGCATAGGATCTTTTAATTCAAAAGAATCCCCTTATTATTCTTGGTTTAACTTTATTAATTTCCCTAATGAATATCATTCTTGGTGGGGATTTGATAATTTACCAACTGTAGTAAAAGAAAATAAAGAATATAGTGACTTTATTAATAATAAAGATACTGGCGTTGTCAATTTTTGGCAAAAGTTAGGTATCTCTGGTTGGCGACTTGATGTTGCTGACGAATTTCCTGATGAATTCCTTGATCGTATTCGCGAAACAGCGAAATATTATGATAAAGACGCCTTAATTATCGGAGAAGTTTGGGAAGATGCAACGAATAAAATTTCTTATAGTACACGTCGACGCTATTTCTTAGGAAAACAACTTGATAGTGTTATGAATTATCCTTGGAAAGATGCAATTATTAATTTTGTTAAGTTTAATGATGCTAAAAAATTCTCAGTTGAAATATTAAAATTAGTAGAAAACTATCCACAACCTGCTCTTGATTGTATTATGAATCTATTGGATAGTCATGATACTGAACGTGTTCTTACCTTACTTGCATTTGATAACCCAGAAAGTGTTCCAGTAAATGAACGCCCAACATACAAGTTATCGAATGAACAATATACTAAAGCTAGAGAACTTTTAAAATTTGCAAGTTTCATTCAATTTACATTACCTGGTGTCCCATGTATTTACTATGGAGATGAAATTGGTATGTATGGCTTTAGAGATCCATACAATCGTTTAGGTTTTGCTCACGATAAAAAAGATTTTGATTTACTAAATCACTATATAGAACTGTCTAATTTTAGACATGATAATAAAGAAAACTTCATAACTGGATTCGAAATGAGTTATATTGCTGACAAATGTATCGCATACCGTAGGAATGATATTCTTTGTATTATTAATCTAGATAACAAAGCACATTTTATACCAGATTATAATGGAGAAAAAATATTTGGAAATAATAAAATATACATCACTCCATATGGTCTAGTAATTCCACCAAGTAGTTATATAGCTGTTAAAATTAAATAAAAAAACTTTCGCAGTTCGTAATTCAAACTGCGAAAGTTTTTTATTATCCTGAGTTTCTAAGACCTGTTGCAATTCCGTTAATAGTGATATGAATAGTATTAAGCTGTGATTCAGGAAGTTTTCCTTCCCTTGCACGTTTAATAAGTTCAATTTGAAGATAATTTAGCGCATTAAAGTATTGTAATCTATTATCTAGACTCTTAGTTAGATATGTATTATCTTCCAAAAATTCTTTATGCTCTGAAATTTTTAAAACTACTTCTTTTGTTAGTTTCCATTCTCTTAAAATATCATCATAAACTCGCTTAGTTTCCTCATCTTCACAAAGATTAGCATATTCTTTAGCTATTCCCATATCAGATTTCGCCATTACCATATCGACATTTGATAGTAATGAGGTAAAGAATGGCCAGTTTTTGTACATACTACGTAGTTTATCAATATTTTCTTTATCTTTATTAATAAAGTTAGAAAACGCTGTTCCCACACCATACCATCCTGGTAACATTATTCTACTTTGTGACCATGAAAATACCCAAGGAATTGCTCTAAGACCTCCAATGTCTGTAATCTTTTTACGTGATGCTGGACGAGACCCAATGTTTAAGCTTGAAATTTCTTTAATCGGTGTTGCTTCAAAGAAATAATTATAGAAATTAGGATTTTCGAATACAAGTTTACGGTATGCTTCATAACTATCCGCCACAATTTCATCCATTATAACTTGAATTTCTGGAATATCTCTAATATCTGCGTTAACTTTATCAGCATTCATTCTTTGAATCACCGCAGAAAACAGCGCTTCTAAGTTGTAGTATGCTGCATCACTATTACCGTATTTAGCTGCAATAATCTCTCCTTGTTCTGTAAGACGTATCCTATCTTGTACACTACCTAGTGGCTGAGAAACAATTGCATCATAACTTGGTCCACCTCCACGGCCTACTGTACCACCACGGCCATGGAAAAATGTAATTTTTATACCATATTTTTCTCCAAGAGACGATAATTCTTGTTGTGCCTTATATAACGACCAACCAGATGATAAATATCCCCCATCTTTATTACTATCAGAATATCCTAACATAATTTCTTGATAATTTTTATTATCATTAACCCATTTTTTAACAATATCCAGATTTAAGTAATTATCCATTATTTCATAAGAATTTTCTAAGTCTTCTATTGTTTCAAATAATGGTACTAATTGTAATCTTGCAAAATCTTTTCCTACTAACCCTACTTCTTTCAACATTATTGCAAGTTCTAACAAATCTGAAATACTTGTAGTATGAGATATAATATTTTGTCGTATTACATTATTTCCAAGTTTATCTTTTAAATGTCTTGCTGTTCGGAAAATTTCAAGTTCTTTTTTCAATTCTTCAGACTGCTTGCTATTGTCCCCTATACTAAGAGGTCTTGGATCTTCATTTAACTGCCTCAATAGTAATTTGCATTTTTCTTCTTCTGATAATAAACTATAATTTTGTTCAATATTAGCACTTTTTAGGAGTTCAGCAACACATGCCTCGTGAACACTAGAATCTTGACGCATATCTATACTTGCAAGGTAAAAACCAAAGATTTTTACTACATTCAATAATTCTTCGAATTCCCCAGTTATTAAAATTTCCCCTTTATTCTCTAAAAGAGAGTTCTCCATAATTTTTAAATCTTTTTCAAAGTCCTCTGCATTTAAGTAAATATCATCACTCATTATGTCATTTAATAAATATTCGCGAGTATTTTCTAATTTGCATCTTATATAAAATATAGCTTTTCTATAAAATTCTTTTTCTCGATACTCTGATAAATCTAAAGACTTATTGGCAAGTTCACGAAGCGCTTTACTTTCTCCTATCAACTGTGATGACATAGAGAATGTACGATACAAATTATCTAATTTGTTTAAATAGTAATTTGTAATTAAATCGCATTGTTTCATAGCTGAAAGTTTTAGTGTTTCTGCCGTTACATAAGGATTACCATCTCTATCCCCACCTATCCACATCCCCATAGTTATAGGTGCTTCATTTTCCAATGGTATGTTATATTCTTTTAATAAATTTTTATATTCTGTCATAAGCTTGGAAATAGCTTTTATAAATGATAAATTATAATATTCTAGTACATTGGTAATTTCATTAGCTACTTTTAGTTTTTTTTCACGAATCATATCACTTTGTAGCAAAATTTCAATATGTTTTTGCAAATCATTATACCATTTATTTTTATTAATTAGTCCATTTTTAACATCACGATGTTTTCTTAATAAGTTATGTAGTTTTTCTGTTAAATCTAGAGTTGTTTTTCTCTGAACTTGAGTAGGATGTGCCGTTAAAACAGGGACTACATTAATATTTTCTAAAATTTCAACATCTTTTAACTTAGATACTGAATCAGATAATTTTCCTACATAAGTTTCGCCAGAATTATTTTTGTAATTTACTTCATAAGCTAAATCGACATCTTCTGAAATATTTATTAATAATGGCAAGGTAGAGAAAAAGTTAGCTACTATTTCCATTTCTTCTTGATTTAAACTTTTTATAATTTTGTTTAATTCCTCATATTCTTTATTATCAGCTAGTCGCTTTAATTCGATGATTTTATTAAAAGTCTCTTTTGAAGTCATCTTCTCTGTTGCTTTCAACAAAATCTGTGTTAATATTTCTATTTCTTCATGCACAATATTTTCATTTACATTACTTTCTAGTCTTTTACTTTGCATTAAACTACTCCTTACTTTGATTTTGATAATAAGATTACCATTTGTAATTATATTATCAACAATAACCACATATTCCATTATAAAACTTTTTTCTATATAAAACAATTGCTTTGAGAAATTTTCTATATTTTTTTATTAATTTGCTAACTTTTTATAAATTTTTTTTACTAATGTTCTTATTTTAGAAAAATACCCGAAAAGCTAAAATGCTTTTCGGGTACTTCTTAATCATCTTCGTAATTTTCTTCTTTTTCTGCTAATGTTACTGTTGCTACTTTTTGATCGTCAACTAAGTTAATTACTTTAACTCCTGTAGCAGTTCTTCCTAAGGTACTAATAGTAGAAATATCTATTCTAATAATTATTCCTTGATCTGTCATAATCATCAAGTCTTCGTTTCCAGTTATTGATTTAACCGCAACTATTTTACCAGTTTTCTTAGTAACTTTCGCTACTTTAACACCTTTACCACCACGGTTAATTACATTAAACTCTGTAGATTTAGAAATTTTACCAATACCATTTTCTGTTACAGTTAAAATTTTCTTAGATTCATCTACTACTTCCATACCTACTACATAATCATCTGGAGAAAGTGTTATACCTTTAACGCCACGGCTAACACGTCCCATTTGACGGACTTTTTTAGCATTAATTCTAATTGCTTGACCATTTGCAGTTACAATCATAATGTCTTGATCATCAGTAATTCTTTGGACATCAATTAATGAGTCACCTTCATCTAATTTAAGTGCTATTTTACCTTTTTTCAAGATACTAGCATAATCACCTAGTTTAGATTTTTTAATAACACCAAATTTAGTTGAGAATATTAAGCTTGTGTCCTCTTCTTGAAGATCAGAAATAGCAATAATAGAATTTACTTTTTCTTCTTTTTCTATTTCAAGTAGATTAATAATCGGTATACCTTTAGACTGTCGACTCATTTGATTAATTTCATAACCTTTAAGAGTATATACTTTTCCTTTATCGGTAAAGAATAAAATATGATCATGAGTTGAACAACTTAGCATATAAGCTACGTTATCCTCATCATTAGTAGTCATACCATTAACACCTCGTCCACCACGACCTTGACTCTTATAAGTACTTGCTGCTAGACGTTTAATATATTGATTATGTGATAGAGTTATAATTATTTGTTCTTTTTCTATTAAATCTTCATTATCGATTTGATCAATTTGTCCTTCAATTATAACACTTCGACGTTTATCACCATATTTATCTTTAATTTCTAATAGTTCTTCTTTTACTATCTCAATTACGCGCTCTGGCTTAGCAAGTATATCTTCTAAATCAGCAATAAGTTCCATAAGTTTTTTATATTCTTCTTCAATCTTATCGCGTTCTAAACCAGTAAGTCTTTGAAGACGCATATCTAAAATCGCTTGTGCTTGAACATCTGTTAATGAAAATTGTTCCATTAAGCCTGTTTTAGCTTCTTCTGTAGTTTGTGAACCACGAATTAAGCTAATAATTCTATCTATGTTATCTAACGCAATTCTTAATCCTTCTAAAATGTGAGCACGAGCTTTTGCTTTATTTAAATCGAATCTAGTTCTACGAACAACTACTTCTTTTTGATGCTCTAGATAATGATATAACGCTTCTTTTAAGTTAAGTAATTTTGGAACCCCATTAACAAGGGCAATCATGTTAACACCAAAAGAACTTTGAAGTGGTGTTAATTTATAAAGATTATTTAAAATAACATTGCTGTTTACACCTCGACGAAGTTCGATCACGATACGCATTCCTTTAAGGTTACTCTCGTCTCTTAAATCTGTTACACCTTCAATTTTTTTATCTCGAGCTAGTTCTGCAATTTTTTCTACTAATTTTGCTTTATTAACTTGATAAGGAATTTCTGTTATTACAATACGTTCCTTACCATTTTTCATTTGCTCGATTTCTGTTTTACCACGCATAACTATAGAACCACGACCTGTAGTATATGCTTTAACTATTCCACTACGCCCTAACAGGTGTGCTCCAGTTGGAAAATCTGGTCCTTTAATTTTAGTCATAAGTTCCGCAATAGTAATTTCAGAGTTATCTGCAAGAGCTACTACTCCATCAATGACTTCTCCAAGATTATGTGGTGGAATATTAGTAGCCATACCTACAGCAATACCACTACTACCGTTTACTAGTAAATTAGGTATGCGAGCAGGTAATACTTTTGGTTCTTGTTTAGTCCCATCATAGTTTTCTTGCATATCAACAGTATCTTTGTTGATGTCTCTCAGCATTTCTGAAGCTATTTTACTCATTCTAGCTTCTGTATAACGCATTGCCGCTGCCCCATCACCATCGATAGATCCAAAGTTCCCTTGTCCATCTACCATTGGATATCTACTGTTAAAATCTTGAGCAAGACGAACTATTGTTCCATATGTTGCCGAGTCGCCATGAGGGTGATATTTCGCCATAACTTCCCCTACAACAGCAGCACTTTTTCTATACGGCTTGTCATGAGTTAATCCTAGTTCATTAAATGCATATAATATTCTTCTATGAACTGGTTTTAGCCCATCTCTTACATCTGGCAAGGCACGTGAAACAATAACACTCATTGAATAATCTAAAAATGAATTTTCAATTTCAGTTGTTATATTTCTCAAGGTAATATTATTTTTATTATCTTCCATGTTTTATCCTTTCTTACTAAATGTCTAAGTTTATAACATTTAAGGCATTTTCTTCAATAAACTTACGTCTTGGTTCAACTTTTTCACCCATTAGAGTATCAAAAGCAGCATCTGCACGTTGCGCATCTCCTATACTTACTTGATACATTAAACGATGTTTTGGATCCATTGTTGTATCCCAAAGTTCTTCAGCATTCATTTCTCCAAGACCTTTATATCGTTGAACTGCGTATTTTTTATCTCCAGCAAATTCTTCAATATGTTGTTTTAGTTCTTCTTCTGTATGACAATAGTATTCTTTTTTACCTATTTTCAGACCGTATAGTGGTGGTCTTGCAATATATACATATCCCGCATCTATTAATTCTCTCATATATCTAAAGAAGAATGTCAATAATAATGTACGAATATGGCTACCGTCAACATCGGCATCGGTCATTATTACGATTTTGTGATAACGTAATTTATCCATATTTAATGTTTCACCGATTCCCATACCTACTGCCGTTATAAGAGATCTAATTTCATCACTTGATAAAACTTTATCAATTCTAACTTTTTCTACGTTAAGAATTTTACCTTTTAATGGTAATATGGCTTGGAACTTACTATCACGTCCAAGTTTCGCACTTCCTCCCGCAGAATCCCCTTCGACTAGGAATAATTCACATTCAGCTGCATCTTTACTAGAACAATCTGCAAGCTTACCTGGTAAGTTTGTGAATTCTAAAGCATTTTTACGACGAGTAGATTCACGTGCCTTTTTAGCAGCAATTCTGGCACGAGAAGCCTGTAATCCTTTTTCTACAATAATTTTTGCAACTTTTGGATTTTCCAATAGGAATCTATCTAATTCTTCAGAAAATAGCTTATTGGTAATTGTACTCATTTCTGAGTTACCCAATTTAGTCTTTGTTTGTCCTTCGAACTGTGGATTCGGATGTTTAATAGAAATAATTGCAACTAAACCTTCACGAACATCATCACCAGTTAACGCTTCTTTTTCTTTAATTAGCTTATTCTTTTTGCCATACGCATTTATAATACGTGTTAAAGCTGTTTTAAATCCACTTTCGTGTGTTCCACCTTCGTGTGTATTGATGTTATTCGCATAACTCAAAATATTACTAGAATATCCTGTATTATACTGCATTGAGATTTCTACTTCCTTACCTTCCATCTCACCATGAACATAAATTGCTTCGTGTAAAGCATCTTTATTTTCATTTAACATCTCTACATATTCTAATAACCCACCTTCATAACAAAAATCTTCTTCTTTCTCTTGGTTTTCTCTTTCGTCTTTCAGAACAATAGTTATACCTTTATTTAAGAAAGCAAGCTCTCTAATACGTGATCTTAAAATATCGTATTCATATACTGTTGTTTCTTGGAATATCTCTGGATCTGCTTTAAATCGGACCGTTGTTCCCGTTTTATCAGTTTCACCGATAACTGTAATTCCTTGAACAACTTCTCCTCGTTCAAATTTCATTGAATGAATTTTACCGTCACGATGTACATATGCTTCTAAATTAGTAGACAAAGCATTAACAACGCTAGCACCAACTCCGTGAAGTCCACCAGATACTTTATATCCTCCTCCACCAAATTTACCACCGGCATGTAGTACTGTAAGAATTACCTCAAGTGCAGGTTTTCCTGTTTGTTCTTGAATATCAATTGGGATACCACGACCATTATCTTCTACTCTTATCCAATTATCTTTTTCAATAGCAACTGTAATTGTATTACAGTATCCTGCTAAAGCTTCATCGATAGAGTTATCTACGATTTCCCACACTAAATGGTGCAGCCCTCTGCTTGATGTCGAACCAATATACATACCTGGTCTTACACGAACAGCTTCTAATCCCTCAAGAACCTGTATCTGATCGGCATTATATTCTTGAATTTGTTTTTTTTCTACCATGATTTTTCCTTTCATTTTTATCATCTATTGTTTTAATAACTATTTTGGCAAAAATACATTAATATCACCATTGTCTATTTTGAATACTTTTGCTTTTTCTAATAAATCTTCCTTTATATCTGTTATGGATGGTGTTGTTATAAATGTTTGTACATTTTCATCAATTGCATCTAACAATTTTAACTGTCTATTTTTGTCTAACTCACTTAATACATCATCTAATAAAAGTATTGGATAATCTCCTGTTTTTTGTTTTAAATAATGTATTTCTGAAAGCTTAAGTGACAACACTATGCTACGTTGTTGGCCTTGAGACGCATACGTTCTTGCTTCAAGATTATTTATAAAGAACTCTAAGTCATCTTGATGCGGTCCGATTTTAGTATTACCACGCATTATATCATCGAAAGATTTTTTCATCATTAACTCGACAATATTTTCTTCACTAAATTTAGCATCTGAAATACTAGAGATTCCTAGGGTATCTAAAATTGAACTTTTATACCTAATTTCCAAAATCTCATTACCGTTAGAAATATTCAGCATATTCTCATAAGCAAGCTTAGCTATATCTTTTACAAACGAAACTCGTTCTCGAGTAATATACATTGCTATTTTTACCAACTGACTGGTAAGTGTTTCTAAATATGTAAGACCTATTTCGTCTTTAGGATTCTTTTTCATGTCTTTTAAATAAGAATTTCTCTGTTTTAGAAGATGTTGGTACATTAAATGATATTTATGATATATCCTAGAAAACTGATAAAATTCTCTATTAATAAATTCTCTTCTTAGCGATGGTGATCCTTTTACTATTTGCAAGTCTTCTGGAGAAAATAACACGACATTTAATTCTCCTACAAACTCCGTTAGCTTATTTTTTTTTACACCTGCTATCTTTGCACTTTTTCCTTTATTGCTTATCCCTAACATAATATCGAGATTTTTATTATTCTTATTTAAAACACATGACATTGCTGCCGCACCTTCTCCAAACATAATACATTCCGTATCACTTTTTGTTCGATAACTTTTCCCTAAAGATAAACAAAAAATAGATTCAATTATATTTGTCTTTCCGTTGGCATTATCTCCAAAAAAAATATTAAGGGTTGGATGTGTTGCTATATTTAAAGATGTGTAGTTACGAAAATATAATAGTTTTAACTCTTTAATTTTCATTAACTATAATAAACTCTTGTCCATCTATTTTAATAACATCATCAGTATATAGCTTCTTACCTCGTCTGTCTTCGAATGCATTATTTAACTCTACTTCTACTTCTTTTAAGAAATATTTAGCTTCGCCCCCTGAAGCAATAAAACCCTCTAGTTTTAAAAATTGAGACAGTGTAATATATTCACTATTAATAAAAACTTTTTTCATTTTACACCTCCAAATTGATTTGAAATGAAACTTTATGTATATAAATATATTTTATACCTTATAATTATATCAGAAAACAGCTTTTTTTTCAAGAAACTGACTATAGAAATAATACTTTACATACATATTTTATTGAGAAAAGAGCATGTTTTGTCAATCTATTATTACTATGAATTTTTAGATAAATATATTATATTTTTAATTACATTTTAATAATTTATTTAAATATTTAGTTATTAAAGAATAGTATTTTTTATGGGGATTTTATATTATATATTTGTTCTTAAAATTTTTGTAATTTATTGTAAGTTATTCACTCTTAACACACAAATATATTAGCGTTTAACACTAAATTTTATATTTATATTAGTCTTCTTCTACCTATATTAAAATAAACTATAAAAAAAGCCAACTACACAATTATGTAGTTAGCTTTAAATTAATTATTTAGCTAAAGCTGCTTTAGCTTGTTCACAAATACTTGTGAATGCTGCTGCATCATGAATAGCGATTTCTGATAACATTTTTCTGTTAATATCGATACCAGCAACTTTAAGTCCGTTCATTAAACGACTGTAAGATAGTCCATTTAATCTTGCAGCTGCATTAATACGAACGATCCATAATCTTCTGAAATTACGTTTAGTTTGACGACGGTCTCTAAATGCATACATACCAGATTTCATAACTTGTTGCTTAGCAACTTTGAATAATGTATGTTTTGAACCAAAATATCCTTTAGCTAGTTTTAAAACTTTTTTACGGCGACGACGAGTCACAGTTCCACCTTTAACACGTGGCATATCAAATTCCTCCTTATGTATAACTTAAATAAGTATTTACGCTATAATTAATCTTCTTTAATATTATTTAACTAATAAAGTTCTAATACGTTTGTAATCACCACGAGATACTAATGAAGCTTTACGTAAGTGACGTTTTTGTTTAGTAGTTTTTCTTGAAAACCAGTGAGAAGTATAAGCACGGCTACGTTTTAATTTACCGCTAGCTGTTTTTTTCACACGTTTTGCTAAACCACGGTGAGATTTCATTTTTGGCATTATCAAATTCCTCCTATATTAAACCTTTATTTCTCTTTTTTTGGTGCTAGAACTAAGAACATACTGCGACCTTCCATTTTAGGCTTTTGTTCGACAGTAGCTATATCGCTAGCTTCGTTAGAAAAGTTTTCTAAAACTTTCTGTCCAATTTCTTTATGGGTGATTGCTCTCCCTTTAAAACGAATAGAAACTTTAACTTTGTCTTCTTTTGCTAAGAATTTACGTGCATTTTTCAACTTAGTTTCAAAATCATGTTTTTCAATCGTTGGAGATAATCTTATCTCTTTTGTTGTCACGATTTTTTGTTTCTTACGTGCTTCTTTTTCTTTCTTTTGTTGTTCAAATTTGAATTTACCATAATTCATAATTTTCGCAACAGGTGTTTTAGCATTTGGAGCTACTAAGACTACATCCAAACTCAGACGCTCTGCTATCTGCATTGCTTCTGCTTTTGTTTTAACTCCTAATTGTTCTCCATTTTGACTAATTAAAAGAAACTCTTTCGCTTTAATACCTTCATTTACTTGTGCAGTATCTTTACTAATGATCAGCACCTCCTATTTATAAATTCATTAAATACTAAAAGTACTAAAAAAACTGGGTGCAAAACACCCAGCATAAAATTCTACATTTCATCTACATAGACCTGAACAATCAAAATTGGCAGGTGAGAAACGGGTGCTTCTACTTTTGTATTCAACATTATTTATTTTACATTCATTTTCTAGTTTTGTCAATAGAAATATATCATTTTTTGATATATTTCTATTGACTCTACATTTTTTTGCTAAATTGCATCTAATTCTTCTTGTAATTCTTCTTCAATTGGCTTATTTAAATCTTCTTCTGATTCTATATCAATATTATTATATCTAGTCATACCTGTTCCTGCTGGAATTAGTTTACCTATAATAACATTCTCTTTAAGCCCCATAAGTTTATCAACTTTTCCTTTGACTGCTGCATCTGTAAGAACACGTGTTGTTTCTTGGAATGACGCCGCTGATAAGAAGCTTTCTGTTTCAAGAGATGCTTTTGTAATACCTAGAATAACTGGTTTAGCTGTAGCCATATTCCCACGTTTTTCAAGGATTCGTTTGTTCTCATCAGTAAATTTGTGAATATCTACTAGTGAACCTGGAAGTAAATCAGTATCTCCCGCATTGATTACGCGTACTTTTCTTAACATTTGACGAACCATAACCTCTACGTGCTTGTCACTGATTTCTACCCCTTGCATACGGTAAACTTTTTGTACCTCAGTTAATAAATAACTTTGTACAGCTTCTAGCCCTGCAATAGCTAATAATTCTTTTGGTTCAATAGAACCTTCCGTTAATGCTTGTCCACGTTTAACTTTATCATCTTGTTTTACTAACATACGGCTTGCCCCATAGTCTTGATATTCTCTTTCTTCACCAATTTCACTTAGAACATAGATTCTACGAACATGGTTAGTATCTACTTCTACTTTAGTAACTGTTCCATCAACTTCTGAGATTAGTGCCTTACCTTTTGGATTACGTGCTTCAAATAACTCTTGAATACGAGGTAACCCTTGGGTAATATCGGCACCAGCAACCCCTCCTGTATGGAATGTACGCATTGTAAGCTGTGTACCAGGTTCTCCAATTGATTGAGCTGCAATAGTACCTACTGCTTCTCCAACTTCAACTTTTTCACCTGTTGCTAAGTTTTTACCATAACATTTTTCACAAACACCGTGACGGCTATTACATGTGAATGCTGAACGGATGACAACACTTTCAACACCTGCTGCCTCGATTGCTTTTGCAGTATCTAATGTAATTAATTCTCCATCTTCAACAAGTACTTTACCTGTTTCTGGATGAACAACAGTTTCTTTACTGTATCTACCTTCAAGACGTTCTTGTAAGCTCTCGATTTCATCTGTACCATTTTTCAGTGCTGTTACACGTAAACCACGAGAAGTTCCACAGTCATTTTCACGAACGATAACATCTTGTGCAACATCAACTAGACGACGAGTTAAGTACCCTGAATCGGCTGTTTTAAGAGCTGTATCTGCAAGACCTTTACGTGCTCCGTGTGAAGAAATAAAGTATTCTAATACTGTTAATCCTTCTTTAAATGATGAACGAACTGGCATTTCCATAATACGCCCTGATGGTGAAGCCATCAATCCACGCATTCCGGCAAGCTGTGTAAAGTTTGATGCATTACCACGAGCTCCAGAATCACTCATCATATAAATTGGGTTTGTAGCTGGAAGAGAGTCCATAAGTTGATCTTGAATGATATCTTTTGCTTTTGCCCATTGTGCAATAACGTTTTGATATCGCTCCTCTTCTGTTAATAATCCACGTCTAAACAGATTAGTAATTTTATCAACATTTTCTTGTGATTCAGCTAATATTTCATATTTATTAGGTAGGACGAATACGTCACTAACCCCTACTGTAATACCAGCTCTTGAAGAATATTTAAATCCTAAATCTTTCATTCTGTCTAACATCATTGATGTTTCAGTAATGTGGAATCTATTAAATATTTCAGAGATAATTTTTGATAAGAAACCTTTTTTGAATGGTGTTACAGGTTCTTTTTCTTCAATATATCCTTTTAAGCCACTTTCTGTTAGTTCAGATGGAGCTACAAAGTATTTATCTGGTGTTGCAGTTTCTAAGTTTTCTTTAGTAGGTTCATTTAAATATGGGAATCCTTCAGGAAGAATATCGTTGAAAATTACTTTACCAATAGTTGTAATAAGTAATTTTTTATTTTGTTCTTCTGTGAATGTAGGATTTTCAAATGACTTAGCCATAATACCTACACGTGTATGTAAGTGGATATATCCATTTTGATATGCCATTCTTGCTTCATCCGCATCTTTAAAAATCATACCTTCCCCAACTGCACCTGGTCTTTCTAGTGTTAGGTAGTAGTTACCAAGTACCATATCCTGAGATGGTGTAACAACTGGTTTCCCATCTTTAGGGTTAAGAATGTTTTGAGCTGCTAGCATTAACATACGTGCTTCTGCTTGCGCTTCTTTTGATAAAGGTACGTGTACGGCCATTTGGTCACCATCAAAGTCAGCGTTAAATGCTGTTGTAACAAGAGGGTGAAGACGAATTGCACGTCCTTCAACTAAAATTGGTTCAAACGCTTGGATACCAAGTCTGTGAAGAGTCGGAGCACGGTTAAGTAGTACTGGGTGCTCTTTTATAATATCTTCTAGAATATCCCAAACATGATCTTCCATTTTTTCGATTTGATTTTTTGCATTTTTAATGTTGTTTGCTAATTCGCGTTTTACTAATTCACGCATTACAAATGGCTTAAATAATTCAAGCGCCATTTCTTTTGGTAATCCACATTGGTACATTTTTAAGTTTGGACCAACTACGATTACAGAACGCCCAGAGTAGTCGACACGTTTACCTAATAAGTTTTGACGGAAACGTCCGTGTTTACCTTTTAACATATTAGATAATGATTTAAGTGTTCTATTACCTGGCCCTGTTACTGGACGACCACGACGTCCATTATCAATTAAAGCATCAACTGCTTCTTGTAACATACGTTTTTCATTTTGTACAATTAATCCTGGAGCTTTAAGCTCAATAAGTTTTTTCAAACGATTATTACGGTTAATTACACGTCTGTATAAATCATTAAGATCACTTGTTGCAAATCTACCACCATCTAATTGAACCATTGGTCTAAGTTCTGGTGGAATAACTGGTAGTACTGTCATAATCATCCATTCTGGTTTATTCCCAGAATTTTTGAACGCTTCAAATACTTCCACACGTTTAATAATTTTAACAACTTTTTGTCCTGATTTATAATTACTTTCACTTAATTCTTTAAGTTCATTTTTTAAGTCTTTTAGTTCTTTTTCAATATCTAACTCAGTTAACAGGTCATAGATTGCTTCTGCTCCCATTTTTGCTACGAATGAGTTAGCACCAAAAGTGCTACGCGCTTCACGAACTTCACGTTCAGAAACAATTTGTTTCTTCATAAAGTCAGTTTCACCTGGATCAATTACAATATAAGAAGCAAAATAGATAACTTCTTCAAGTTGTCTTGGACTAAGATCTAACAATAGTCCCATTCTACTTGGAATACCTTTAAAATACCAAATATGGCTGACTGGGGCAGCTAACTCTAAGTGCCCCATTCTTTCACGACGTACTTTTGCCAAAGTAACGTCTACACCACATTTATCACATTTTATGTTTTTATATCTTACTCTCTTATACTTTCCACAAGCACATTCCCAGTCTTTTGTAGGACCAAATATTCTTTCACAGAATAGCCCATCATTTTCTGGTTTTAAAGTTCTATAGTTAATAGTTTCTGGTTTCTTAACCTCTCCATAAGACCAACTTCTAATCTTTTCAGGAGAAGCTAAACTAATTTTCATATATGCAAAATTATTTACGTCTATCAAGGAGCATACCTCCTTTATTTTTTTGTATAATAGCCTTGAATAGTTCTTTGTGATTAATTGTAAAATTCATATTATTCTTCATCAGTATCTTCTACATCAGCATATTCATCTATATCTGATAGTAATATATCAGCTAAAGCCGCATAACCTGAAGATTCTTCGCTTGGCTCACTATCTTCTTCTACATCATCATACTCATCTGTATCTGATAATAATAAGTTAGCTAAATTTTCATAACCTGAAGTCTCATCGCTTTCAGCTTTTGATTCTTCTTGCACATCATTTTCCTTATCGTTTTCTTTATTCTCATGAGAACCATGATATTCTATAGTATCTCCTAAATCAATATCACCCATATCCACTTCGTTATCATCTTTATCCATTACTCTAAAGTCCATACCTAAAGCTTGTAGTTCTTTCATAAGAACACGGAATGATTCAGGCACTCCAGGTCTTGGAATATTTTCACCTTTAACGATAGCTTCATATGTTTTCACTCGACCGTTAGTATCATCTGATTTGTATGTTAAAATTTCTTGAAGAGTATAAGCAGCACCATAAGCTTCTAATGCCCATACCTCCATCTCACCAAATCTTTGTCCACCAAATTGTGCTTTACCACCTAATGGTTGTTGAGTAACTAACGAGTATGGTCCAATTGAACGTGCGTGAAGTTTATCATCAACCATGTGTGCAAGTTTAATCATGTACATTACACCAACAGATACACGGCTGTCAAATGGTTCACCTGTACGTCCATCATAAAGAACAGTCTTGGCATCTTTAGCCATTCCTGCTTCTGCGATAGTTGCCCAAACGTCATCATCATTAGCCCCGTCAAATACTGGAGTAGCAACATGAATACCCAACTGTTTAGCAGCCATTCCTAAGTGAAGCTCTAATACTTGTCCAATATTCATACGAGATGGTACCCCTAGTGGGTTTAACATAACATCTACAGGTGTTCCGTCTGGTAAATATGGCATGTCTTCTTCAGGTAAGATATTAGAGATAACCCCTTTGTTACCATGACGACCGGCCATTTTATCCCCAACACGAATCTTACGTTTTTGAACGATAAATACTCGAACAAGTTCATTTACGCCGTTAGCTAATTCTGCTCCATCTTCACGTTTGAAAATTTTAACATCTGCTACTACTCCGTCTGCTCCGTGTGGTACACGTAATGAAGTATCACGTACTTCTTTAGACTTCGCACCAAAAATGGCATATAATAATTTTTCTTCTGGAGTCTGTTCAGTTAATCCTTTTGGAGTTACTTTCCCAACTAAGATATCTCCGTCTTTAACTTCAGCACCAATACGAATAATACCACGTGCATCAAGATTTCTTAATGCGTTTTCCCCTACATTAGGAATTTCTCTTGTAATTTCTTCTGGTCCTAATTTTGTATCTCGCGCATCTGTTTCATATTCTTCCACGTGAATAGAAGTATAAACATCATCTTTTACAAGACGTTCACTCATAATAACAGCATCCTCATAGTTATATCCATCCCAGTTTACGAATGCTACAACTAAGTTTTTACCTAAGGCTAATTCACCTTTATCCATAGAAGGACCATCAGCAAGAATATCTTTAGGTTCTACTCTATCACCAACTTTTACAATTGGTTTTTGGTTGTATGATGTACTGTGATTAGAACGAACAAATTTATGAACTACATAAGTATCTAAATCACCTTGTATTTCTTTTCCATCTAAAGTTTCAATTCGACGAACTTTAATTTTAGCTCCGTCTACATACTCTACAATACCAGGATACTTAGCAATTACTGCAGCTCCCGAGTCTCGTGCTGCAAGATGCTCCATTCCTGTTCCAACAAATGGTGCCTCTGTTAACATTAAAGGCACTGCTTGACGTTGCATGTTCGCTCCCATTAGCGCACGGTTAGAGTCGTCATTTTCTAAGAAGGGTATACATGCTGTTGCAGCCGACACTACTTGTTTTGGAGAAACATCCATATAATTCATCATTTCTTTTGGCTTAACTGTGTTGTCTCCTCTAAAACGACAAACTACTTCATCGTCTAAGAAATATCCATTCTTATCTATATTTGAATTTGATTGTGCTACTATGTATTTATCTTCTTGATCAGCTGTTAAATACTGAACATTTTCTGTTACATATGGACGCCCATCTTTATCAACTTCTACTTTTCTATATGGAGTCATTATAAATCCAAATTCATTAATACGGGCAAATGATGACAGTGAGTTAATCAATCCGATATTAGGACCCTCTGGCGTTTCAATTGGACACATACGACCATAGTGTGAATAGTGAACGTCACGCACTTCCATTCCTGCACGTTCTCTCGTTAAACCACCAGGTCCAAGCGCTGATAAACGGCGTTTGTGAGTAAGCTCACTTAATGGGTTAGTTTGGTCCATAAATTGTGAAAGTTGAGAACTTCCAAAGAATTCTTTAATAATTGCCGTTACTGGGCGAACATTAATCAATTGTTGAGGTGTAATTTCATTAGTATCTTGAATACTCATACGCTCACGTACAACACGCTCCATACGAGAAATACCAACACGAATTTGATTTTGTAACAACTCACCAATACAACGAAGACGACGATTACCAAGATGGTCAATATCATCAACGCGGCCGATTAATTCATATTCGAATCCATCACTATTCCTTCTATTTCTAATTAATAATAAATAGTAGTTGATACTTGCAACGATATCTGCGATTGTTAATGTTAATATATCTTTGTTTGGCGCACCATTACCGATAACATGAAGGATTTGATCATTAGTAAGTTCATCTATGTTAAACTCATTACCAACTTTAACTTGATTTACAACTTTGAAAAGTTGTAATTTCAAACTATCAGTCCCATCTAATGATTCATTCATATCAAACTCTACAACGTTAGCAGTAGTTCCCAGTTCCTCGTAGATACCATCAATAATTTCACGAGTTAATTTAGTTCCTTTTTCTACTAAAATTTCACCTGTTTCTGTATCAACGATTGGTTCTACTAGAATTTGGTTTTCTAATCTTTCTCCAACATGAAGTTTATTATTTAATTTATAGCGCCCTACTTTAGCTAAATCGTATCTTCTTGGGTCAAAGAAACGACCATGTAATGTAGCTTTCGCTGTCTCTACGTTTGCAGGCTCTCCTGGACGTAGTTTATCGTAAATAACTTTTAATGCTGTTCCTGTGTCTAAGTTTTCATCTTTTTCCAAAGTATTTAGAAGTTCTGTATCCTCACCAAACAATTTAACTATTGCTTCATCAGATTCAAAACCTAGTGCTCTAATAAGCGTTGTCAAAGGTATTTTTCTAGTTCTATCTATACGAGCGTATGCTAGACCTTTTATATCTTTCTCAAACTCTAACCAAGCACCCCTGTTAGGAATAACAGTTGTTTTATAAGCATTAGGAATATTTTTAATTTTTAATTTATCGTCTTCTGTAAAGTAAACAGAAGGTGAACGCACTAATTGAGATACAATTACACGCTCTGCTCCATTGATAATAAACGTTCCAGTTTCTGTCATCAATGGTAACTCACCCATAAATACTTCTTGTTCTTTAATTTCGTCACGTTCTTTATTAATCAAACGTACTCGCACTCTTAAAGGTGCTGAATATGTAGCATCACGTTCCTTAGATTCATCAACACTGTATTTAGGCGTTCCTAATTTATAATCAATGAATTCTAAGCTTAATTTATCATTATTACCTTCAATTGGTGAAACATCTCTAAAAACTTCTTTTATACCAGTTTCTAAAAATTTTTCATAAGATAATGTCTGAATCTCAATTAAGTCCGGTAAATCAATTACCTCTGATATTCTAGCATAGCTACGTCTTTGTCTGTGCTTACCAAATTTAACTTTTTGCAACTGTGTCACCTCTCAGCTTTTCTCTTATAAAACTAAAAAGAAAATATACTATTTTCTCTTAATTACTTATATAATTTTTGTAATTCCATTTACTAGAAAATAGAATTACTTGCAATTTATCATTTTATCATAGTTATAGCAAGTTGTCAATTATTTTGAGGCTTTCAAAATATAGTATCCTTTGTTTTTTGCGATAACTTCCACAGAAGAAAAAGTTTCTTCAAGAAGTTTTTTACAACTTGCCATCCCCTGTTTTTTCTGAATAACAACCCATAGTTCTCCTGACTCACTAAGATGATTAAAACTATCTATCATTATTTGATGGACAATTTTTTTCCCTGCTCTTATAGGTGGATTTGTTAATACTATATCAAAGTCACCTTTTACATTGTCAAAAGAACTACTTTCAATTATTTCTACTTTATTTTCAATTCTATTAAGTTCAATATTTTTTTAGTTAATACAAGACTTCTGTTATTAACGTCAACCATAGTAAAACTATAACCTGGATTTTGCTTAGCTAAGACTATTGATATAACTCCATATCCACAGCCTATATCTGCTACATTAGCAACTTCTTTTTGACTACTAAAATTTTCTAATAACACCTTAGTCCCAAAATCAACCCCATCTTTCGAAAAAACTCCATTATCAGTATAAAATTTAAAATCTTCTCCGGATATTTTAGAGTTTATAATTTGTTCACAACTTTTCGTTGTCGGATTATTTGTATAATAATGTTCCATAATAAAGACACCTCTTATAATAGAAGAAAAATAGTATATCCCCAGTTAGACACTTGAGATATACTATTTTTTGTTATTATCATCGTATCAAATATTCTCAAATAGAATATTAGTGTTTATTTACATCTATCTTTTTATCTACTTAGATTAGAAATTATTTAACTTCTACAGAAGCTCCAACTTCTTCTAATTTAGCTTTGATTTCTTCAGCTTCTTCTTTAGAAACACCTTCTTTAATTGTTGCAGGCGCTCCGTCTACTTTTTCTTTAGCTTCTTTTAGTCCGTCTCCAGTGATTTCACGAACAACTTTGATTACTTTGATTTTTGAGTCACCAGCAGATGCTAATACTACGTCAAATTCAGTTTTTTCTTCAGCAGCTCCAGCAGCAGCTCCACCAACTACAGCTACAGGTGCAGCAGCAGTTACTCCGAATTCTTCTTCAATTGCTTTTACTAAGTCGTTTAATTCTAAAACTGACATTTCTTTGATAGCGTCTAAAATTTGTTCTTTAGTCATTATAAATTTCCTCCGATTTTAAATTATATTTTTTTATGATTTTTATTTATTAAGCTTCTTGTTCAGCTTTTTGGTCTGCTACAGCTTTAACAGCTAAAGCAGTGTTGCGCATTGGCGCTGTTAATACAGATAGTAACATTGAAAGTAATCCTTCGCGACTTGGTAATGTAGCGATAGCTTTAATTTCAGCTTGATCTGCAACTTTTCCTTCTATAACACCAGCTTTTAGTTCTAAGTTTTCGTGTTCTTTAGCGAAATCGTTTAAAACTCTAGCAGGAGCTACAGCATCGTCTGTTGAAAAAGCAAAAGCATTTGGTCCAGTTAGAACTTCTTCTAATCCTTCAATTCCTGCTTGCTCCATCGCACGACGAACTAATGAGTTTTTATAAACTTTAAAAGTTAAACCTTCGTTACGCATGTTGTTACGTAATTCTGTTACTTCCGCAACGTTTAAACCACGGTAGTCAGCAATAACAACTGAAGAACTTGCTTTAATTTCTTCTGCGATTTGATTTACTAACTCTTGTTTTCTCTCAATAGCTTTAGACATTGAACTTCCTCCTAAGTAGATTTATCAATTTCAGTACCAATAAAAAACCTTTTTGCATGCGAGAACATACAAAAAGGCACATAAGCTTCTTTTCGAATTTTGTCCTCGGTAGGCTAATTAAGGATTTCTCCCCCTACTGTCTACGGTACATTTTCAACTGACTTATATATTTTAGTATATATTTTTTTTTTTGTCAATAGTTTTTTTTATTTTTTATTGGTATTGTTTTAAATAATAACATTATTTATGTCTATTAACATAATACTCTTTTGCTTCACTTATATACTCAGCGAGCCCCTCACCAAATTTATCAATATTATTTTTAAATTCAAGATTAGCCGAATAGCCTTTCCCGATAGATATAAGAAAACACCTCTATTGTGCAATCAAATCCATATTTTCGCAAATAATTATACAATCTATCAACTTGATTCTGGACTTTTTCATCAAAATGCTCTAATCCTAATTTTTTACATTCAGCAAATTCTCGAAAAACACTATTAAATTTTTCATTGACAATATCTTCTTTTCCTTTTTTACGTTCTTTAGCTTCTTCTATTACTTCTTCTCCATATTTTTCTTTTGCAGATTGCTCATATTTTTTTACATCCTCTAGTTTAAAACCAGAGAATTTTTCTTCAATTGGCATATTTCCTTCTCCTTTATGGCTTTTTATTGTATTCTCTATTGTATTTAATATTTGCTCGTAACGACTCTTTTCCTTTAATATTAATTGACGTTGTTCTTCTAAAATTTCGAGATGATTACTTTTATTATTTAAAATTTCAGCAATCTTACTTAATTTAAAACCTAAAAATTTATAAAATAGTATTTGTTGCAACTTATCTAAATCATTTGCTGTATAGCCTCTATACCCATTTTCTAGTTTTGTTGGTTTTAGCAAACTAATTTCATAATAATAATGCAAAGTCCTAGAACTAACCCCACTTACTTCGGCAACTTCATTAATTTTCATTTTCCTATCCCAATTTTGTATTTATCTACTGGTGATAATATCATTATAAACTATTACAATACGTTATAGTCAAGAGAAAAAAGAAAAACCAATCCTTAAAATTTAGGATTGATTTCTTCTATAATGTTATATTGAAGACAATTTAATTAAGCTTCAAAAACTTTCTTTAAATCCACTGCTTTATTTAGCGCTTCTGTAATTACAATACCAATAACCATAACAATCACTTGCGATAATAGCAATGAGCCATAAATCGTAGTAAATGCTCCAAAATCAAATGGAACTCTTGCAGAATTTTCACCACTAAATATTGTTATCTCATATGCAATTATTGGCATGCAAATAATTAAATATAAAATAATGTTAATGACGTGCCTTACTATTCTGTTTTTTATAAATTTAAAAACAAAAATACTAATTGCAAGTGCAAGACCTGTTCCTAGTGTTCCAAAAAACACATCAACAATTCCTAAGGGGCTGAAAATATTAGCAATCGCTACCCCAAGAGTAATTGGGAACCAATACTTTTTGCTAAATACTACTAATTGTGATAAAGACTCACTTATGCGAAATTGAATTGCTCCGTATGAAAATGGAGCAATAGCAACTGTTAATACAACATAGATTGCAGCTAATAATGCTTGAATAGTTAAAACTTTAACTGTATTATTTCTCATTATATATCTCCTTATCTTGTTTAAGAGAACAAAAAAACACTGATATGAGAAATCAGCGTTCGCAGTTTTTTTTATAGATGGATCTCTCAAACATCTTTTATTTATAATAAAGTCAGAAGACAAATAACCTTACTCATGTAAAATTAAATATCAACGTCTTATATACTATCATATTCTTAAATCTAATGTCAATAAAAATATTGATTTTGGATGAAATTTGCTAATACAATATAAAAAATTAAAAAAACACCTTGCATTTACATTTTCATTATGTTAAAATGAGGTAGTTGTATTTAACAACACTTAATTCATTGTAATTAAGAATATTAATTAATATTTCTTAGTAATATCACTAATAATCAGGAGGTGAATCGAATGCCAAACATTAAATCATCAGTATTGAGTGTAAGAAAAGATGCTAAAACTAACGCAGCTAACACAGCTAAAAAGTCTGAAATGCGTACAGCTATTAAAAAAGCTAAATTAGCTAAATCTGAAGGTGCTGCTAACGCTGCAGAGTTAGTAAACCTTGCTTACAAAAAAATCGATAAAGCTGCTAAAACTAATTTAATTCACAAAAATGCAGCTGCTAGATATAAATCAAACCTAGCTAAATAATTAAAAAAACTACTCAGCTTTCTGAGTGGTTTTTTATTTTAAGAAAAATAGAATTGACGAAAAATTCTCATCAATTCTATCTTAAATTAGACTTTCTTAAGAATATTTTTCTATATCGGTCTAAAATAATAGTTTTTATTTTTTACTTAAATTCATCTATTAACTTATTTATAAAAAGATCTAAAATCAAATATTTATCCATGTAAGATGACTTTAGTAACTTATCATAGTCTGCAGCAATAATCATGCTTCTCATAATTTTTTCTAAATCATAATGAGAAACCATTTGTGCCGCTAACTGAACTCTGTATGGATGAATACCCAATTCTTTTGCGATTTCTTTTTGAGAATAATGCTCGTTTAGAAATACTTTTACCTTATAATAGAGTCTAAGTTGCCCGCTAATTAATGAAAGTAAAAATATCGGTTCTTCTCTCTTCAAAACTAGTGAATTATATACTTCACGTAATTTTTTGTAATTTTTCCCAAAAAGTTCATTTGTTAAACTAAAGACATCATAATCTAAACTTCGCGTACATAACAACTCTATATCTTTTTTAGAAATTCGGCCTATTCCCTCGCAATAAAGAACAAGTTTTTCCAATTCTTTTTTTATATTAGCTAAATCCAACTGTGTGTAGTCTACTAAAAATTGAGCATCATCTTTTGATATTTCTAATCCCAATTCTTCCACTTGTTTTACTATGTAATCAATAAGTTGATGTTCTTTAAAATTAGAAAACTCTTTTACTTCCCCAATTTCTTTTAATTGTTTAACTATTTTTTTTCGACTATCAATTTTTTCAGAATTTTTTAGAATTAAAATAACTTCATCATTTATATTCTCTAAATATGTGGTCAAAACGTCTACGTTATGTTCAACTTTAAGTTTTTTCGGTTTTGCCAGTAAGAAATTACAGTTTTCAGCTACTACTACTTTCTCATTACCGAATAAACTACTACTTCTACACTCATAAACTAATGTTTCTAGTGTATGGTCATTCATATTTATTTTTACACGATTAAATTCATCTACTTCTTTTAGATAATTTCTAGTAATTTCTTTTTCATAGTCATTTACCGCTTCAAAATTTTCACCGTAAATCACATAAACATTTTTCATCAATCATCTACCTCTATTTTAAATTCTCTATCTTTCCCCTTTACACTAAACTGTCGTTCACTGTAATAAAATTTTATTATTCCTAAATCAAAACCTGTATTTTCTTTTATTTCAATAACCTTTATACCTTTAAATTTTGCAAGTTCGATTATTTCTTTGAGTTTGTGTTTATTTTTATCTAGGACTATTACTTCGTTAACCATATCTTTTCCCACAAGTTCGCTTGCATACCCTACCTTATCTCTTTTAAAACTCGTTAAAACAAGATAATCAATTTTTCTCTTCCCTTCATAATCCAACATTTGATTATATTCGTTTATTATATCATATTCTACGTCTTTTTTTCGAAAATCATTATAAAAATTTTGTATATTATTAGAGGTATTAATCAACAAATTACCTCGTCCCTCTCTAACATAATAAACATCCCCTTTACCAATTTTCACCTCTTCTATTTTATCTTCTCCTATATAGCTAAAACCTAAAAGCGTAAAGAATAGTAATAGTACTCCTAAAGTTGCTAGTAAAAATTTATTTTTATTAAGATAAATTAATATACCCAAGATAAAAATAAAAATTATAACTCCAACATAATTATTATGTCTTCCTATTAGCATTGGTGAGGAATTTAAAAATAAATCCTGAATTTTATCAAAAAAACTAAAGGAAATATTTAAGATTGGTTTAAAAATTACATTAAACAGCGTAATGCTAAATAAAAATGAAACATAACTTATAAGAACTAACGGAAAAATTACTAGACTAAATATTGGAACTAAGAATATATTACTTATTATAGAAATATAAGAAAAGGTATAAAAATTCATAACTAAAATTGGCAAACTAGCCAAAGATGAAACTAAACTAATCTTAAACCCTGAAGTAAAGATATTTTTTGATCCACTTAAAAAATCATCCGACATAAGCAAACAAAACGTTATTAAAAATGATAACTCAAATCCTATATCAAATATAAATAATGGATTAATAAACAACATTAAGATAAACGTTGTCAGTAACGCCTCCAGTTTTGTCATATCCTTCTTTCGGAAAATAATATAAAGCATAATCATGCCCCCTGCACGTAAAACAGATGGACTAAAACCACTTATTAACATATAAAATGGGATAACTAAAAATACTATTTTCTCTATTATTTCTACACTAAATCGTAACCTTAACAAAATGAAATAAATCAGCGAAATC
>OKRW01000123.1_pt1 | contig 75259 bp, 58 predicted proteins | sample 1601151 | NCBI WGS metagenome assembly OKRW01 (sample SAMEA3541471, study PRJEB24748) | human gut metagenome | biome: human gut; feature: human-associated habitat; material: faeces | place: China | collected 2012 | reverse complement strand
AATTGCATGCAGCAGGGGCTCTCAATGTTTTTATGTCCTGCTCATATCGTCTCGTCGGCAGATTCCGACGAAAAACCGACGCAAATTTTTACGTCGGTTTTGCGTCGGTTATTTCGTATAATTTCATGTAATAAAGACCGACGATTCGCGAGGGAGGAGCAAGCCGTCATGAAAGAATGCAGAACCGTCGAGCGGAAAGAGTCCGTCTCGAATTCATTCCTTAAAACGGTAAGCGCCTTCGCCAATTACGGATCCGGCAGCATTGTTTTCGGCATCGCCGACGACGGTTCCGTCAAAGGCCTCGCCGACACAAGGGCGGCGTGCCTGGACATCGAAAACAAAATCAACGACTCCATCGACCCCACGCCGTTTTTCTCGCTCACCGAAAACACGCGCAAGAAAACCGTCACCCTTGCCGTTGAAGAGGGGCCGAACAAGCCCTACCTGTATAAAGGGAAAGCTTACCGCAGGTCAGACACGTCAACCGTAGAAGTTGATAACGTCGAGTTGCGCAGGCTCGTGCTCGCTGGCCAAAACATGCATTTCGAGGAACTGCCCTGCCACAAGCAAGATTTGACGTTTCGCGCGCTCGAAGAAAAGCTCGAGGCCGAGCACGTCGTGAAGGCGCTCAACGGAGACGTTCTGCGAACGTTCAACCTGTTCAATTTCGAGGCGGGCTTCAACAACGCCGCGCTCATCGTTTCCGATCAGAACACCTTCCCAGGAATCGATGTCGCAAGGTTCGGGGAAAATATCAACACCATTGCCGACCGCGCAACATTCGAAGGAATGTCGGCAATCGAACAAATCGATGGCGCCTGCACGATGTTCGAGCGCTATTACGGCGTCGAGACAATCGAAGGCGCCCGTCGAACCACGCATTATTCGATTCCCTACGAGGCATTCCGCGAAGCCGTCGCGAATGCCGTTGCGCATCGCACGTGGGACGTTAACGCGAAAATCAGAATCGCGATGCACCCCAACCGCATCGAAATCTCCTCGCCTGGCGGCCTGCCCGCAGGCCTTGGGCGCGACGAATATCTAAGAGGCTTCATTTCGCAGCTGCGCAACCCCATTCTCGCCAACGTGCTGTTCAGACTCAATATCATCGAAATGTTTGGTACGGGAATCGTGCGTATTCGCAGTTCATATGCTGAATACGAGCAGAAACCCGAATTCGACGTAAGCGAAAACGCCGTGCGAGTCACGCTTCCCGTGACCGACGCGAGGCCCGCTTTGACCAGCGATGAGGAACTGGTATATCGATTCGTCAAGGAAGAAGGCCCGACGGCGAGCGGACAAATTGTCGCGAACTTCAACTTCGGCAAAGACAAAGCCGTGAAGCTTCTGCAATCGCTTGTCGAGAAGCGCTATGTAGAGAAAACGGGCACCGGCCGAGGAACGAGGTATCGCGTCTAAAAACACTGGCGTGGAAGCGTTCGGAAGAGAACGGCTTCACGTCTAGTCGTATTCAAGAGAAACACCGCAAAACACACGAATCAAAGCACTCGCGGCCCATAGGGAGAGCAAACGGAATCGGCGATTAGGAAACCGCCAGAGCCAGTCCCAATGTCAAACCCCACCGAAAATGAATGGCGGACACCGCATACGCGATGCCCGCCATCTGAAGGAAAGCCGTGCGGAGCTTAAAGGGAGGGAAGGGAGACTCCGCGGCTCAGATTATTTTTCATCCCAAGGCTTGTTCGCCGATGCCGAACGAGCGGCGATGCGGCCCCAAACCATGTTCTCGGCGTTGTTGCCGCCGGAAATGCCGTAGGTGTGGCTCGCCATGTTGCCGAAGCAGCCAGCCGCATACAGACGGCCAATGGGCTTATCGTCAAGGTCGAGCACCTGCGCGTTGACGTCCTTCTTCGGGCCGCCGAGCGTCGAGCAGCCGCCGGGATAAAGGGGATACGCGTAATACGGCGGGGTCGAAACCGGCGCAAGCGTGGCTTCCGTACGCTGGAAATCGGGGTCGCTGCCAGCGGCGCAGTAGCCGTTGTACTTCTCAATAGTCGCCTTCACGGCCTCTGCATCGGGGGCCTCGTCGACCTTTGCCATTTTCTCGATAAGCTCGTCGATCGTGTCGGCTTTCAGAATCCAGCCCTTCTGGATTTCGGCCGAATTGTCCTCGCTCCAGCCGGGATACTGGCCACACTCTGCAGGAATGTCGCTCAACGTCATTCCAATGGTGGTCGATCCGCCAGGCGTGTTCAGAGTGCCGCCCGCAGTAGCACCAAGCGGCCCCGCATCAATGACGTTCTGATCAAGAACGACCCAGGTCGGAATGCGCTCGAAGTCGCACAGTTTCTCGTCGTTGAACTTCTCGAACTCATGCCAACCAACGTGCGGGCTCAAGAACGTCGATTCGGCAATCCAGCGATTGCCCAGACGGTCGAGCATCACGAAGTTATTCGCCTGGGGCGTAAGGGTGAATGCGTATTTCCACTCGAAGTCTTTGAACCACGCGTTATACGAGCCGATAATGTTATTCATGTGCCACAACTGCGCGCCGACGTCTTGCACCATCTTGATGCCGTCGCCCGTGTTGAAGGGCCAACCGTAGAAACCATTCATCGGATAGCACTTGCAGTAGGTGTTTTTCAGCTCATCGTTGTGCTCAAAGCCGCCAATGGTCATGATGACGCCCTTGCGTGCCTTGATGGCGTATTGCGTACCGTCGTCGCCAATATAAGTGTAGGCGCCGACGATTTCCTTGGTTTCGGGGTTCTGAATCAAGGTTTCGTCGTGACAGCTGAACTTAACCTCAATGCCCAAGTCGGCACGAGCCTGGTCAAGCGTATGCCAGCCCTCGTTGCCGCCCTTCGTCGCGTCGCCGAACGAGCACACGTGCATAGCCTTCGCGCCATCGATCCACGGATACTCGCAGCTTGCCGTTCCGCCGGAAGCGTTGGTGCCCTTCTTCTTCTCGGTCTTCACGCCCCAATGGTCGCAATAGTCCATATTGTTGTAGCACTCTTCAGCCCACGCGCGCGCAATTTCTTCGGGCGTGTGGCCCTTGGTGAAGCCAGTAATGTACTTTACGGCCCCGTCCACGTCATCAACCCAGGTGTATTCGCCCATGTTGATGGAGCTGTTTCCGCCGCCGCGCGACGGCGCCTTTTCAAGAACAAGTACGTCGCTGTTGCCCTCGTCTTTTGCGGTGACCGCAGCCCACAGGCCAGCGCCGCCGTATCCAATAACGAGCACGTCTGTTTCAAAATCCCACTTCGAAGGCATCCAGTCTGCCGAAGAGTCGGAAGACGCGCAGCCCCCCAAGCTGGTTGCGGCGGCTGCGCCGATAGCGGCAAGGCCGGCGCCCCTCAGGAAATTGCGACGAGAAAGTCCCATTTCATTCCCTTCCATTTCGTTCCCCTTTCTAAGGCTTTCGCGCATGAAGCGCACTTGCAATCGCCCCGTGAAGTCCCCTTTCGCCGGGGCGAATTCCTAACTAGCTATGCTGATGGCACGTATAGCACTCGAACACATCGGCGTGGTGGCAGCTCGTGCAGTACGATTTCGCGTCACCGTCAAGGTCGGTCTGCTCGGAATGCATGGTGTGGCAATTCGTGCAGGTAATGGTCTGATGGGTTTCGGTTGCCGGCAGATCGTGCGGGTTGACCGTCTTGCCGTTCGAATCGGTGAGGGCCGTGACCGACGCCGTCTTTTGGGCAAGCTCGCTTTGATCGTGGCAACCGAGGCACACCTCGCTCGACACCTCGGTCTGCTTCAGGCGAGTCGGCTGGCGATCGTCTGAGCTCGTGCCGTTGTGAAGCTTGGCGAGCTTCTCGGTATCGGAATGGCAGTCGGCGCACGAAAGCGATGCGTGCTTCGATGCCGTGCATGCCGTATCGGCCTCAGACGAGACCTCGTTGGAATGGCACGTCGCGCAGTCGGTGCTCGGCGACCAGTCGGTCAGCGTTATGCTTTCCGTCGCAGCCTCGTCGGACTTACCCGCAGTATCACTCGCCTGAGAAGGCTGGCACCCGTACAAGGCCAGCACCAAAATCGACATCGCGCCCATTGCGGCACACGCCGCGCGCACCTTCGTTTTGCGTTTGTTTCGAATCGAATTATCCATTTCTCCCCCCCCTCTTCGGATTCGTCGAATACGCCGAGAAACGTACGCCACGATCGGCCGCCGCAAATCACCCCAAGCAAATGAATTACGTTTGCCCAGTTCATGAATCATCTGTTACAGAGTATTTGTCACGCAAAGAAAACGCTTGGCCGAAAACCTGCTATCTTGTCATTGGGGAAACGCGATTCGAGTGTTCGCGCGCGAGAAAGAAACGTTCGCAAAAGAGAGCGCGAATAAACGCATGGGCAAGGCGCTTTCGAATCGTGCGTGGAGGAGGAATTCAAATGGGCAACGTATCGCCAAAGACGGCAAACAGCACAGCAATCAGAAGCGCCATCGCCTGCGCCCTGCAGGTCTCTTGGGTTCCGGTTATCTGCTACGTGCAACATGTCGAATGGTCTGGACTGCCCATCGAACGCATGCTCGCGCTTGCGTGCTACTTTGCCGCAGTTCCTTTCGCAGTGGCATGCGTCATGCATTTCATGCGAGAAACGCTTAAAAGTGACTCGGGCCATGTGCTCGACATCGGCGCAATCGCCACGTACGCATTCGGCATTGCCTTACTTCTGACAACCCCACAAGCAGAAAACAGCATCCCCATTGGCTGCATCGCATTTATCTCTGTTGGATGCTCGAGCGGCATAAGCATTCTTCAACTGGAGCGGTGCCTTATGTGCCTTGCACCAAAGCAAACCACGTTCGTGGCACTCATGACAGTTTTCATCGCCTGTGCCATTGTTTTTGTTTTGCCATTCTTCCCCATGCCGGTTGCCCTTGCAACATCCCTTTTCTTCGTTGCGGCGTCCTGCCTTACAAGGCCTCGCTTAGAACGCCCTCGAGTCGACCCCTCAACAATCGATTCAAAGCTCCTTCAGGAAAAAGTAGAGTCGTTCAACAAGCGAACGGCAGCAGCGATGCTCCTTTTAGGGGCAGCTTCGACCATACCTATTGCGCTGTTCATCTCGAGCGATGTGCCATTCATCAGCGATTCCACCCAAGTCGCAGCCATGATCAGCACCTGGTCGCCCCTCGCATTTATGCTTTTCGCAGGCATCGTCGTAATAGGTTGGCTGCCGAACCGCGAGCCCAACCCGTTCGGCTCGCTCCGGGCGCTTTTTGCAATTGCGCTGCTCAGTTTCTTTCCCATTTCCCCTGGCAGCGAATTCAACATGTGGCTCGTTCTGATTTTCAGCATGGTTTGGGTAGTGTCGCTCGCCGGAGTCACGCTGCTTGTGTCGTGCGAAATCAATCGGGAATATGCGAAATGCGGCCAATTCGCCCCTGGCGGAAACGTCACGTTCCTCTGCATTGGAGTGATTGCGGGACTCGGTACCGTGGCTTTCGTCAAGAGCTTCGTCCCCCAATTTGCCGGAATCGTTGGGCGGAGCAACGACGGCACCATGCTCATTTGCAGCATAAGCATGGCCTGCGTAATGCTGCTTTTCCTGGCAACCAATACGCTCGTCACCAAGGCCATGCTTCATGAAGTGGCACTTTTCGGCCGAGGCAAACTCGCGTTCCATGTGCCAGAAGAAGCGATTGACGATGGGCCCCGTACGGAAATTTCGCCGAATCCGCTGGCTAGAGCGACTGCGCTTGCCGACAAGGACGCCGATTCCCAAACCGATACCAGCGAAAAGCCGCGCGACCATTCTTTCGTATCGAGATGCAAGACCATCGCCCTCGAGTATGGCCTGACCCCGCGAGAGCTTGAGGTTCTCATCATTCTTGCGCAGGGAAACACCCTCGCGCGCGTTCAGGAAGAATTGGTAATATCGGAAGGAACGGCCATCACCCACCGGCGCAATATCTATCGGAAGCTCGACGTGCACAGCAAACAAGAGCTCTCGATTTCGTTGCGAATTCATAGCGACAGTAAGCTGACGACGACTGGCGCCCCTTTCCCCGAATGGCGCTCATTCTTAAGAGCAATACTCGCGCAACCATTAACTTGCATGCCAAGCAGCAAAAGTAGAAGTGTAATTCCCCAAAATTAAAGTTTTTTCGAATTTGGGGAATGAGAGCGTGCTTCGGCAGCCTCGAGAAGCCTCGCGGCAAGATTCTGCACAACCATTCGATTTCGTTGCAGGATCGTAGCGACGTGAGATGGGGGGCAAACCAGCGTCGACCTATGCCCCGTTTTCGACAACATCGATAAGCTCCTGCTGAGAATGAACACCGAGCTTCGCGTACACATGCGAGACGTGCGTTTTCCCCTTCGACAACGGCGCACCGACCAATATGACGCTCAAAGCTACCAAGGGCATCAACGAAGGCCTGATCCAGGATGGCTATATCGTGGTGGCCGATACCATTGAGGAGCTTGCGGAAGGCTTTGGCTTGCCCGCCGAAACATTGAAGAAGACCGTCGAACGCCAGAACAAGAATCATGACGCGGGCGTCGACCCCGATTTCGGAAAAGACGCGCATCGCTTGTCGGCAATTTGCACGGCGCCGTTCTATGGTGTTCGCACTTCGGGCTACATGCTGTGCACGCTCGACGGTATTACGATTAACGAAAACTTCCAGGCCGTCGATGACAACGGAAAGGCGATTGAAGGCTTGTACGTCACGGGCGTCGACTCGGGCTCGTACTACGCCCACACGTATCCGAATATGTCGACCGGCAATTGCTGTGGCCGCTCCGTCACCTTCGGCCGCATGATTGGAAAAGCCCTCGCCGCGAAATAAGGCGAAGTGGAAAACAGCGGAAGGCGACTGCCGGTTATTAACCCCTCCCCCATGATAGCCGCCATCAAGGAAGCCCGTGTTTTGAGCGAGCGCTTTCGATGATTTTCGCCAACAAGCCCGCATCGCACTTCCCATGATGCGGGCAAACCTAGAGCGCCCCGGTTGGTTGACCACCCGGGGCGCTTTCGTACGCTTGTTTAGGGAGAGGCGACAACGCTCAGCACCAATAAATCGAATTCCCCGTCTCAACCGACGCCACAAGCAAAGACCTTATTCGCTCGGCCGTATAATAATGCCCCTCATACATAAACGGGGCTTCCTGCCGCTCGACCCAAAACTCGCGCGACACCTTGGGCGCACCCTGAGACTCAATCGAATCGAACACGCGAATACGCTCGCCTATCGCAGCCGCAAAAGGTCCTCAAGCTTCCATGATGAACATTGCCGCATTGCCGACGATGCCACCAAGCCTCAGATCACTCACGCATCCGCTGCCGCGCTTCAACCAAATCAAGCAATTCCTGCTTAGAATGCACGTTGCATTTCGCATAAATATGTTTGATATGAGTTTCAATCGTACTTTTCGAAATCACCAGCACATCTCTCATATAGGGCACCGATCGGCCTTTCGCCAAAAACCCAAACACCTCAGCCTCGCGCGGAGAAAGCTTATATTCCCTCGCCAAGTCAGCCGTCACGTCATCCATCGATAACTGCCCCATCGCAAGCGCACGCTCCCCTTCCTCGCCTTCTCTCGAAGACGCAGCCGTCTTTGCGTGCGCGTTTTCCCCAATACCGCCCTCAATCGCAGCATCGGAATCGACCTCGCCAAGTCTCTTCTGCAAATTAATGAAGAGTGGGAGCATCACGACGCAGGCGCAAATCAACAGCAAACACGGACCCGTTACATCTACCACAGCGTCGACAAGGCGCGCGCCGAAGAAGCTACCGACGAGAAAGCCCAGCTGTACAACAGCACGAAATATGCCAAACGTTTCACTCGGAAGGCACAGCCCTCGAGCGGTAATACGCGAGAAAATCGCATAGAACAACACTTCAACATAGAATGCTGCCGAGCAAGCAAGTACAAGCGCCGCCGTATTGAAAACCATCCCGCCGAGAACTCGAGCCGCAAGAGCAAACACAATGAGCGGAATCGCCCACTGATAGAGAAACGAGAAATCCATCTTACTAGTGTGCGCAATTGCCACGACAGCAAGCATGCACGCGATTGAGGCTCCTGCAATATAGGCAAGGATAATCTCATCAGGCGCAAAATACGAAGCACCTGGATAAATACTTACGCTCACAAATCCCGTTGCGATGCTACAAACCATCGAACAAGCCGCCAGACTTATAAGCAGCAAAAATACCTGAGAAAACGGCTTTATCGGTTGAGCAAACGTAAATTCGCTCGCCTCTGATTTCTTGCAGAGAAGCAACATGAGCGACGCGGCAACGGGAAGACACGATGTAATTACGCCCGAGAGAAAACCCGGCAGAAAATGCACCGCCAATGCGCATCCCACAAACACGACAAGCGACGCCGGTATTGACCTCTCTGCATTCTCGGGGTGAGTTTGACAGAAGAGCTCGCCCCACGCCACCCAAAGAGCAGAAGATGCAATGCCGCCGATTATACTCAACACCACAAGAGCGCAAGGCGCCTCCACAGCAAGACGCAAAGAGAGCGTGCAGGCAGCCATAACGAAACCTGCTGTCGAAACGGTACGCTCCGAAAGTGGCGTTCGCTTATTCGGACGAAACGCCATGCTAAAAAGCGCGATGGCCGACGCGAGCAGCGATGCCCACAAGCTCAGAATCGCCGGCCTCGTTTCACCGACGTTGAAAATGCCGTTCGCAAACCACGTGCAGTACACCCAAGCAAGCAGCGCGCCCAGCCCAAGATAGCGAAAATGCAACTGCCCAAAAAACGAGTCAAGTCTGTCGATTAGTTTCCCAATCATAATTCCCTCCCAGCAGAAATGCTACGTGCGACGCCCAATCGTGTCAAATCCCCTGAAACACGGGATGCCTCTGAGCTGGCAAAACAACAATCACGTCTTAGCACGATGGCAACAAAGACCAGAAGTCGCAACAATCAAGTCAAGCCAAAGGGCTGCAAGAGGCAAGGAGGGGGCAACCGCGATTCACGAACGAAATGATCGCGGCGGCAAATAAACTCCTGCAGAGGGAAAGGGGACACTATGTCTATCGACACATCTATGGATCGCCGCGGATTTATCGCTGGATCGCTGGCTGCAGGCGCCGCAGCGGCATTCGGCCTAGCAGGATGCGCAGCACCGACCTCGCCAGATAAAAAAGATGCCTCCGGCGAGGAGAAGACGCCGCAATCCAACAACGCCGACTGGCTTGGGGAAGCGCCAACCATCAACGAGAGTGATATTGTCGAAACGATTGACACCGAGGTGCTAGTCGTAGGCGCAGGTTGCTCTGGCCTCGTCGCCGCAAACTTTTCCGCCGCCGAGGGTGCAAAAACGCTGCTCATTGAAAAATACGACATGGGCACGGGCCTGCGCGGTTCAGGAATCGGCGCAGTGGGATCACGCAAACAGAAAGAGGCTGGCGTCGATATTGACCCGCTTGAAATTTGCAACGACCTGGTCCATTACTCGCTAAACAACTCCAACATGGATCTGCATCGCCTCTGGGCCGACCATTCTGGAGAAGCCGTCGATTGGTACTGCGATTTAGTCGATGGCGTAGACCTGTGCCGCATCGACCTGGAATGGAATATGCCAGCCGAGAAAACGCGTTACAAGTGCTGGCCAACCGGCCATGGCGCCATGCTCGACAACGGTAAAACCGGCAAAGACGACGCCAGCGCCGAAGGCGTAACTTATAAGGTGATCGAGGGGAACTTTAAATCCATGCCCAACGCCGAGCTGCGCTACAACACAGCCCTCGAATGCCTTATCAAGGAAGACGGAAAAGTCGTCGGCGCGTACGCTACCAATGCCGATGGCAAATACATTCGCATCAATGCCTCGAAGGGCGTTATTGTCGCAACCGGCGGCTATGCAAACAACCCCGAAATGCTAGCCGCCCTACAACCCGAATTGATGAAAAGCTTGATTGGCGTCGTTCCCTTCCCCAACTTCAATGCCCAGGGCCAAGGCATCAAAGCGTGTCTGTGGGCAGGAGCCGTAAAAGATGCCCAACCTACAGCCATGATTTTTGATCGCGGCATCATGCGCCCCGATCAGCGTCCCGGCGATCCTTTTGCGATGGATTTCGGGTACTTCCATATGGCCACCCAACCGTTCCTGAAAGTTGACATGGACGGCAAACGCATCACGAACGAATCGTCGCCATACGATTTTCTTATCCATGCATTATCGAACCGCACCGAACGCTCATGGATTGACGTTTGGGATTCGAACTGGCCGGAGGATATCGATCGTTTTCACACCGTTGGTTGCTCAACGCTGATTAAGCGTGAAGGAACCAACCAGATGGACCCCGAGGGCATCGAAGGCACCGCAGCAATCATCGACTCGCTCGTCGAATCGGGCCAAATTGTCAAAGCGGATACGCTGGGGGAAATTGCAGAAGCATTCGGTCTGGACAAGGAGACGTTTGAGGCAACCGTTGAACAATATAACGGCTTCTATGACGCTCAGAAAGACGCACAATATGGCAAGGAAGCGTTCCGCCTGTCGTCGCTACGCAAGCCGCCGTTTTACGCATGCAAACTCGCGGGCATGCTGCTGTGCACGCTCGATGGCATCAGGATCAACACTAATTTCCAGGCGCTCGACGCCGACGCCAATCCAATCGAGGGCCTTTATGTCATCGGAAACGATTCGGGCGACTACTACAATGGCACTTACCCAAACCTCGCCGCGGGCCTCAACGCCGGTCGTTGCGTAACGTTCGGCATGCTGTGCGGCAAGCATGTCGCTAATCTGTAGGAAAACCAGGATACGAAACCAAAGGGCATTCGCAGCTATTGCGCGAGTGCCCTTTATGATTGGCGGGAATCTCCGTCGCTCGCCCCATCACGATTCATCACACAACAAGAATGTCGCAATTCACAATGAGCGCATCAGTACCGCCAAATAACCATACTGCGTATCTTTCCCTGGTTATACGAAAATCGTAATACCGAACGATTCATGCAATCACGCTTTCGAAATAGCGCCGCCGCCTTCGTGGCTGCGTTTTGCCCTACGAATCCAATGATTTGGGGTCACCAAGACGGTAACCACCATGCCATACCGTTTGCAGATACTTAGGTTTTGATGGATTATCCTCTATCTTGCTTCGTATTTTTCGAATGAAAACAGCAATGCTCGTCGAGCTTGGAGTGTAGTCATCCCCCCCCCAAACATGCTCAATCACGCTTTGCGAGGTGAACACCTCTCCCGGATGACTCGCGAACAAGGCGAGTATGCGAAATTCCTTCGGTGTAAGATTGGCATTCTTTCCCTTGACCAACGCTTCCCCCTTGTCAAGCAATACCTCAACATCCCCGCCACATGCCCGAAGAACCCCAGAAAGCCTCTCACCCTCCACCTTTGAGGCACTCGCCCTTCTTAGCGCAGCGCCTATGCGCATAAGCAGTTCATCGACATTGAAGGGTTTCGATACGTAGTCGTCGCATCCAGCCGAGAACCCCATGCTCTTGTCGACAATATCGCTTTTGGCAGATAGCATGATGATACCGACGCGATCATCTCGCATCCGCAGCTCTTTACATATCTCGAAGCCATTGATACCGGGCATCATTACGTCGAGAATCACAACATCTGGCTTCTCTTCTTCATAGAGGGCTATAGCTTCCGCGCCATCAAGCGCAGAGCAGCATTCATACCCAGCACCGCTTACCAATCTCTCGACAACAGCGCATATATCCCGTTCGTCATCGACAACCATAACTTTCATTCTTCTTCACCCTCCCCAAAACCTGGAGCCGGAACACTCACCGTAAAAACGCTGCCCTTCCCCAATTCGCTTTCGACCTCAACCGACCCCCCAAGAAGATCGAGCGTCTTTTTCACCAAGGACAAGCCTAGTCCACTACCGCCATATTTTCTCGTTATCGAAGCATCGACCTGGGTAAACCTATCAAAAATAGAAACAATATCTTCTGAAGAAATACCGATACCAGTATCGGAAACCTCAAACAGAATTTTCTCACTGCCGAATTCGTAATGCGTCAAAACGCGCACCATGCCGCCCTCATCCGTGAATTTAACGGCGTTACTTGTTAGATTTAAGAGAATTCTTTCAAGTTGATACCAATCCCCGGCGAAAATTGGAATCTCACCTTGAATCTCAAAATCAAATCGAAGCTTTTTCTTTATTGCGAGAGATCTGGTAAGCGATTCGATCTCGTCCATCAGGTCAACAACGTCGATGGGCTCGCGAGAAACCTGAACATCGCCAGCTTCGATTCGAGCTAAATCGAGCACGTTGTTAATCATCTCGAGAAGCAATTGGCTATGAGATTTTATTTTTCCTATACACTCATCAGCCTCTTCATCAACTTTGCCACCCCTCGTTCTTTCATAAACATCCACATACGCGATTATCGCAGTAAGGGGCGTCCGGAGTTCGTGACTCAATATCGAGACAATGCTAGTGCGATACTCATTTTCATCCTTGAGCTTCGCGTTGGTCTCGACGAGCATCGCATTTGCACGCGCAAGCTGCTTGCGCTGATGCTCAATCTGTCTATTTGCTTCTTTGTATTGCTCCGTCCGCTGTGCCACCTTTTCCTCGAGGGTGTTATAAAGGGCATCGAGTTCCGCTGACATATTTCTAACGCCCTGGGCAAATTCAGCGAGCTCCTTTGTTTTGCCAATATAGACAGGCTGAGCCGATAAATTTCCTTTGCCGATTTCATCAAGAGAATCCGCCAAGCTCTCGATAGGAAGTATGACGTTACGACGGAAAAACACAGCACTCGTCGCAAGAGCGAGGCAAAGGAATAACGCCAGGAGCATACCCGTTCGAATGATGTTCGCATTCGCCGCCGCGCGATAACCACCCGTAGGCATAGTAATGCTTACGGCGCCAGCTAAATCGCCCTGATTCATGCCCTCTTTCACAAATCCCGTTACATCCACCTCACCAATTGGACCCCCATGGCAATCCATGCAGTTTTCCGTTAGATATATCGCACCAACATAGCGAAATACTTCTTCACCCGAATCGTCTTTCGTAATGCAATAGGCCTCATTCGAATCCGACCCTTCAGGACCAAATGAGCGGAGAGAAGCAAGCTCAAATTCATCGGGATTGTCATGTGCGCTACGCGGGTTTTCTCTTACATACCTCAGCTGATATTCGTATCCGGTGTCCCTCGAAAAGATTTCACCGACCGATTTCCCGACTAACGAACAATAAATTCCCTTGAAGTTATAGACACCGTCTCTATCGCGATTGATGTTGTTCTGCTCATAGTCTATGAACTGCCAGGTTGCATTTACGGATGTATCAAGAACGCGCGCCTCGGCAAGCATCTGCTCTTCAGCGTACTTTCCTTGTTCGTAAAACGACCAAGCGATAAAAACGGCAAACGCAACAAAGCCAATGCAAACAACAACGACCGCATAACGCGACACAAGCGTCGACTTCTGCATAATATTTTCGCGCCATGCACGCCCCATTGCATTCAACCCCCCCCCCAAAACAAGCCACAAGCCCTTCGCATTAAATTGTATCCATCGAATGACGGGCAGCAAGAAAGACCCTCGACAAAAAACCACGCCGCGCAGCAAAGCCGCACGGCGTGGCGCTTAGGAGGGCGGTTCTACTATTGCCTAAAGAAGCATCTCATCTCCCTTTTGCTCAAGCGCAATGTCTCGGGCGTCAAAAAGGGTGTTCGACCCGGTTTTATCTTCACCCATCGCCGGAATGGCGTGCACGAGATCAGAACCGTATTTCTTCTCCAGCTCCTCGATATCGCCGAAATCAAGCGCACGATAGGGGCACGATTCGACGCATGAGGGCATATGCCCCGCCTGCCTCAAGTCGTAACATGCATCGCATTTGCACGCATGCCCCTTTTCTTCATCCATACGAGGAACACCATATGGGCAGGCATTGACGCAAGAACTGCACCCGATGCATTTGTCCATATCGATTTTCACCGTGCCATCATCCATTTTTTCGATTGCGCCCACTGGACATACATCTTTACAAGCCGGGACATCGCAATGGTTGCAAGTTGCGGAATAATGGTACATTTTGACCGAGGGGAAGGATCCAATCTGATAAGTATGGACCTCTCGCAGAATAGGACCAACTTCGAGTCGATTTTTATCCTTACATGCGACCTGGCAAGTCTTGCAGCCCGCGCACATTTTCTGGTTGTAGTAGAAACCTATCTGAGACATCGCCGTCCCCCCTTCTAAGCCAAATCAACGATGCGCTGGGGAAGCTCGCAGTCGGGCTCAAGCGAAGCGCCATCGTAAAGCACAAAATCGCAGTTATAGTTGTTGTATCCAGAAGTTCCCATACCGCTAGTTACTCCGCCGCACAATACGTTGTCTGCGCCGGCTCGGTCGATTTTATTGTCTTCGTCGTAATCCAACCATGCACCATGAGGAAGTCCGACACAACCGGGCATGAGGATGTCCGAAACAGACGCAGTGCGCAAAACTGCACCATGTGCGTTAAACACTTTAACGGTATCACCCGTCTTGACGCCTTTCGCAGCGGCATCGCTCGTGTTCAAGAACACGGGATTAGGCCATGTCTCGCGAAGCCAAGGCATATTGTCGCCAATTTGATGAGCACGACGCAGATAATGAGGGTTGTACACAATGAACGGGTATTCGCCCCCCATGCCCTCGCGGCCTTCGGGAGCCGCGATATGCGTCGGATACGGCTTGAACGTTCCTTCCGGGCTGTAGCCCATGCTGTTAAGCATATCGGATTTGTATTGACAATAAATCTCGAATTTACCAGAGGCGCTTGGCCGAGGATTCTTCTCTGGATCACTAATGTAGTCCGAATAACCAATGTGCCCGTATCCGTCTCCGTCGGAACGCTGCACCGTATAGCAACCGTCACTCAGGAATTTTCCAAGGTCAACCTTGCCTTCTTGCGCCTGCCCATCACATTCCCATTGCTTAAGGTCATCGTCTGTCACGGTCACCAAGATTTGCTCTTCGCCCTTTTCGTCCAGCACTCGCGCACCAAGAATTTGGTTCATGAATTGCTGTTTCTCAGAAACGGGCCAGATTTCACCAGCGTCAATCCCGAGCTTATCAGCAAGAAGACGGCCTATCTCCTGGTCGGTTTTTGCCTCATATAAGGGCTTCGTGACCTGAGTGTAAACAATTAAAGTCTCGCGAGAACGCTGGTGCCCCGGGAAACCTCCCACACGTTCCCATTCGCTCGTCACCGGCAGAACAATATCAGCATACTGGGCGTTCGCATCAAAGAAGTGGGAAGAACGCACGACCAAGTCGAGTTTGCGAAGCGCATCGATTCCCGTAAGCATATTGGGAGTCGTTTGGAATTTAGAATTCGCCTCGAACGTGATCATCTTGATATCTGCCTGTTTGATATCTTTAGCGTTGAACTTATTCGAGTACGCAGCACCTGTGGTGTTGAATTCGCCATCAAGGATGCTCTGCCACAAAAGCGGAGCTGAAATGTATTCCGAGACGGGATTTTTAATTTTAGGCAATCCGTCTTCGCCCGGGAAAGCAAGTGTAGCACCACAATTTCCAGCAAAGGTCTTGTATGCACCACCAACAGCATGGCCTGACTTGCCCATATGTCCACCCATTGCGCCCACCGTCATAATTATCTGAGGCACATTATCGGCACTGGCGCAGCGAGCGAGTGCATAGTTATGCAGCAGCATCGCCTTCTTGTCTTTGCCGATCTGTCCAGCGAGCCACTTGATGTCCTCTACGGGCGTTCCGCATATTGCGCTTGCCCAATCTGCGGTCTTTTCGATGCCATCATACTCACCCAGAAGATACCCTTTGAAATTCTCGGTCGTAGTAGCATCCGAAGGCATATGCTCCGCATCGAAACCGACGCAGTACTTATTCAGAAATTCGTAATCGACAACATCCTGCTGAATCATTTCGTAGGCAACACCGATAAGAAACGCCGTATCAGTTCCAGGATACACAGGAATCCAACGAGCGTCGAATAAAGCTGCGGTGGCGTTATAGGACGGACCGACCATAACGAATTGAACGCCCGCTTCAATTGCCTCCTTGAAATTGTACATGGTCGAGCCGCCTGACGACCATACGGAATTGCCGCCCAAAAGAACAATCGTCTCCGCATTCTTCAAATCATATCGATCGTTCGTCTCGCCAAGATCCGTACCCGGCAGGCCAAGCGCTGCCACGTTGAAGGCGTATACGCCGCAGGAGCTCGTATCGGTAATTCCGATATAGCCACCCTTCTTGAGAAGAAGTTTATCGATGGCCGGACCGCCTGCTCCGATAACAGCACGAGGACCATAGCTATCGTAGATTCGATTGATTTCGTCAGCAAGATAGCCAATCGCTTCATCCCACGAAATGCGCTCCCATTCGTCTTTACCACGAAGTTCTCCATGGGAGTTCTCTCCACCACCAGGCTGCCAGTTCTTGCGTTTCATCGGGTATTTAAGACGGTCCGCACCAAAACAAAACTGTTGGCGCGCTCGACCACGAGGACATCCGCGCTGCTGAATCCAGTCATAGCTATCCTCATGGGAAGTTTCCCCTCCCTGACGAACAACGGCGTCATCTTTCATGAGCACCTTATTGACGCAGCGGCCACCGCAATTGTCCCAACATGCAGCAGAAATCCAGGTCCCCTCATCGGCAGGACCAGAATCGGAGCCAAGCGTTTCTTCTTTTTCTCCAGTCGAGCATGCACTCAGCATCGACGCACCGCCAAGAGCCGCTGCAAACGCAGCGCTTCCCGCCAAGAAATTCCTACGAGTGAATGCATTGCCCGCAACCGAGTCGATTATCCTTCCCATTATTCCCCCTTTTCTCTTTCCTGCTTCTTCGGATTGGCAAGAAAGGCCTTGAATGTCGGGATCGACTTGTTATAATTTACCGACAACCAATCCATAAGACAACCATAAACCCTGTTCAGATTGATTTTTTTTGAGAAATAATTCTTACCATCTAGTCATAATCGGAGGTTAACATGCAAAAAAACAAAGAGCAGATGCCGCTACTGCTGAATGGGCGCTATTCTCTGCTGAGGATTATTCAGATACTGTTTCAAGAACCCATGTCGCATGAAATCATTGCGCTTCTAAAAGCGCCGGAAACCAGAGCATGCATTGAGTTGTTCAGTACCGAAAATCCCGATATGGACATATTTCTCGACAAGCTAGACGAAGTTGCCGCGTCCAATTCCGATACATTCTGCAATGAGGCTCGTCGCGAGTACAATATGCTATTTGTCGGCCCAGGAAAGCCTGCTGCCCCATTCTGGGAATCAGTCTACCTCGACGAGCGTGAGCTTCTATTTCTTCCCAGCACTTCCGACGTGCGTATGCGATATGCAGCGGAAGGCTTTATGGTTGCAGGAAATGAGAAGCAAGCAGAGGATGCCGTTCACTATCAGTTTGACTTCCTTGCTTCCCTAGCCTGGAAAATGAGTGAAGCTTTGAGCACTGAAGCACTTGACGAGCTATCGCGCCTTGCAAGAGTTTCGTTCGATTTCGAATCGGACCATATGCTTAATTGGCTTCCAAAAATGGCCCAACGAGCCTCTGACCATTCGACGTGTTATTTCTATCCTCAGTTATGCGCGTTCGCTGCGGCTGTGATTAACTTTGATTCGCAATTGCTCAATGAAATTGCCTAGTATTGGCCTTTCTAGCTGGCGGACTTGCTTGGACCGTTCGTCCAAATGTAACAAGTTGCAACAAGTTCGACGCAGACCAATCAATACGTCTTTTATGAGAAAGTGCAGCACCCTGCCGATTTCCGAACAAGAGAAGCGTCAATTGCTCATACGCATCAATAACGTCCTCGGCGGATAGGACCATAAAACAAAAAGTGCGTCCTGTTCAGGAATACCGGAGCATTCCCTCATCAAACAAACGCGGCCCTGTGCTCTCGCCAAAAGCGAATCGCACAGGGCCGCTTTCATCGGACACTATTTGCAGATCAGCACACTATGCGAGAGCCGCTAGCGCATCGCGCGCCGAAATGGCACCCGTATAGCAGCTCGTTCCAACCCCAGAGCCGGATGCGGGATAAGTACCGTCAAAGACATTGGCATACATAACTTCGCCTGCCGCATAAAGGTTACCGATTTCCTCGCCAGCCTCATTCACCACACGGCAATGTTCATCGACCTTAATACCAGGAATCGACCCGATGAAGAGGGGCTTGCGCTGGATGCAGTAGAACGGTGCCAACTTGATGTCGGCACTTTCGGCCTGTTTTTTAAGCGCATCGGCGTCAATCCCCTGCCCAGACGCAAGGTCGTCGAGGTTGTCGTACTTAGCCACGACTCCAGCTTCAACGCCAGCCTCGAGGCGATCGACGATTTCGTTAGACGCGTCATAGATTCCATACCCGCAGCTATTCGTTTGCTCAACAAGAAGCGCAAGCGTATCTCCGTAGAACTTCTTGTCCATGAACCTCTCGCCTTCGGCATTCACGGTCATCTGCGCACTCCAAACAGCACCGCCGATAGGACCGTAGTAGCCCAGGCTAGGATTGATGCCCGAAAGGCCCATCATGCCACTTCCGATTATGGGCGCACCAAGCTTTTCTGCCATGACATGGCCGTCGCCCGTACCACCAGAGCCCGTGAAGGGGAAAGCCGATGTATAGTCGGGGGCATATTTCGCCACGAGGTCAGCGTTACGAGTAAAACCGCCAGTCGCGATAATCGTCTTCTTCGCATCGATGCGATAGGTCGATTCGAGGTCTTCAACGTTCGCGCCGACAACGCTTCCGCCCTCTACAACGAGGTCTGTCACCTTGCTGCTCAAACGAACGTCAACACCATTTGCGGCCGCAATCTTGGCCAGAAAATCGGCAAGACCACTATTCCCCGTCTCCCAATCGCAGTTGATATTCGCCGTACTATCAATACAGGGGAGCTTGCTATCGGGATGGCCAAGGTTCCAGCTGTTAAGACTGACGGGGAGCCCCCAATTGAACAGATCGGAGAACGCCTCGCCGCTGATGTCGTAAATGTTACCCATCAGCTCAGTGTTCAGCTCGGCCGACCCACTACGACCTTGCATAAAAGAGATGTACTCTTCCTTGGTGCTATCTTGCCCAATAATCTCGTTGGCCAAACCGCCAACGGTCCAAATGCCGCCCCCGCAGACTCGTGTGCTTCCGCCGGGGTACGCCTGCTTTTCAAGAACAACCACCTTCTTATCGGAATGCAGGGCGATCTGCATAGCTGCAGACATCCCAGCCATACCCGATCCGATTACGAGAATGTCACAAGACTCGGTTTCTCGTTCAGCCTTGGTGGGGGCATCGCTGCCTTTCTTAAAAGCTTTGATATCGACCCCAGCGCTTTCAAGCGCATTCGTCACCGCCCCGAGGATACCCATACTTGTCATGGTCGCACCCGAAACAGCATCGACTTCAATGTTCTGCTGAGCAATTACCCTCTCGACAACGCTTTCAATGGCAGCATCCTTGATGACAGGACTATCGTCCGGAGCGTCAACGAGGATTCCTGTAATCTCTTTTCCATCAAAAGAGACGTATGCGGTAACATCGCCCCTCATCCCCTTGGCCACACCTGAGTATATGGCAGAAGACGAGGACGCACCCTCACCCTTACCCGAATCGGAAGAGCATCCCGCCATCATAGCGAGGCCTGCCGCTCCTCCCATTGCGGCCATGCCCTTGATCATCGTGCGACGACTGATCCCTGCGTTCATTTTTCCCTCCTCATATCCGGTCCTGGCACACGGCGGGATATGACGATTTAGACCCGGCGCAGCCAGGATCCCAACATGGCAATATTGTACTAAAGCCTTCCTTGAAGTCGCCCGAAAGAAATCGATTGCGGGGATACCAAGTTCGCCTTTCACGATAGGTTTCGAACACGCGTCGGACAAGAACTCACCTCAAAGTAAGGGGAAGGGGCCGGCAAGAGCAGACGCGGAACACAGCGGGCGACGGCATGATGGGTATCAGCACCATGGATGCCGACGGGCTGTTCGGCGTGCCGGTGATGGCAGGCTTGGATAGAGCGGCTCGACTCAATTATGGCGAATCGCTTATGACACACGCGATGGTGTTTCAGGGAGTGAACTTCGACGTCGAGGGGAAGCCCGCGCTTTGGCGCGCCGAGAATAGCTGGGGCAAAGGCCACGGCCATGACGGCTATGACCTTATGACCGACGATTGGTTCTCGGAATACGTCTATCAGGTCGTCGTCGACAGGAAATACCTCACCGAGGATGAGCTTGCAGCCTACGACAGCGCCCCCCTTGCACCATGGGACCCCATGGGCGCACTTGCGTTGCCCTTATACCACGGCCAGCTTCTCGATGCGCTTTTTCGACTGGCATGCAATCGCCCGCGCGATTTCACTATCGGCGCTGTCGGCAGCTTGCGCTTCAAACGCCGCGACAACGCGATCACGCAACATATCGATGCGCGCTTCAGCCGCCCTGCGACTCAATCCCATGGAATGCCCCAATTCAACAAAATCTGCCCGTTCGACGGCCTCGAGTCGCTTCTTTTCGCCAACATACAAGCCCATGGCAGTAGTCAGCTCGGGATAAACCGTCGTCGAAACCAAATCGTACGCAGGAGCCAACGAGAGCTCGCGCCAATCATCGCTGCGCATGAGTGAATAATTCTTCAGATGAGCATCGCAATTGCCGATGATGAAATTGAATGCAATCAAATCAAAAAGCCGCAGGATGTCCTCGACGGGATTTGATGCATACCTGCGCAGCGCATCCGCCATATTGCGCGCATAGCCCCTGCGAGACACCTCGTATTTTTCGGTGCCCAACATGCCAAGTGCTTGGCAAAAATCTTCTTGGTGGAGGCGACGAAACCGCACGTGGCCGTCGATCGGCGCATCCGCTGGACAAGGCTTCCTGTCATACCGCTCGACGACGAGCATCGGTGCTTGCGTTGGTGCCGCATATGCAAAAGGAACAGATATTCCGCTCGCGCGAGCAACGTCGAGGCAAAACAGCTCGTTGTCTACAATCCCAGCAAAGCGACTGCTATTCGGTTTGACAATGCAATTCGACGGCGCGGTCCCCCGAGGCACCCACCACGAACCGTCAACTGGGTCACGGTAAAGTCCGACTTTGGATTGGGACCCCGCAAGAGAAAGCCTGCTTTCCGCTGCAATTTCAGATGAAACCGCATATTCCCGTGCGGCAAGCGATTCAAAGGTTTCCTCGTCAAGCGGCGTGTAGTACGGCGAAAGGTCTTCGTCGTCACCTTTGACGCCTTCATTCGAAACAAGAACAGCACCGATGCATTCGTCGCCCAACGCAGAGAGGATCTTTAGATAACTGTGGCCGGAAACCCCAAGCTCGCGAGCAATAACGCTCCGAGAATACTCCTCGGGCAAAAGCCCTTCGAAATACGGCCTTATGGCTCGATCGGAGTACTCCGCCTCGCCAATGGGAATCGATAGGGAAAGGGGCCAGCAAGAAGCGCCTTCGACCCATTCTTTGTCGTAGGAGAAAACAGCGCCAATACCTGGCTTGGTCACAATCGTGCCAACGGAGCGATAGGCACCGTCGAATTCGACCCCGATGCCCAGCCTCATTTCGCGCCACCCCTCGCGTCGGCGCGAACGTCAACGCCGATCGTCGCAAGAACAGCGAGCGCCTTGCCCAGCTCAGCCGTTTCCTTTCCGCGCTCGAGGTTCGAGACGAACATGAGGCTGCACCCCGACAGGTCGGCAATTTGCTGCTGCGTGTAGCCTTTCGCTTTGCGGAACGTCCTTACCGCACGCCCAAAATCGGCCGCATCGTAAATTTTCATATTATCACGTCCGTAATAATTTAGAGTTTTACAGGATGAATTATAGCGAACATGATAATTATGAGCAATGAAACAGCATTATCACGAACGTAATAATTATTGCGTCGAAATTCTGACTTGTTACAACACGATTCGAGCATCCACCTCGCGCACGACGGGCATGCCCGAGTCATCCAGCTCGACCACATTCAGGCTCTCGATGAAATCGACGGCCGGAAACGCGTCCCGCGCGTCAGGCAGCCATGCGCAGGGGAACGCCACCACCTGCGTCGACTCGTCGTAATCAACAAAGCGCGCAGCCGTCGAGGGCGCTTCATTCGCCGTAGCCTGCTCGCCCGCTGCGTTTCGTTCATTTTTCACAGCCTGCTCGACCGTTGCAACCCGCTCGCTCTCCATATCGGGCTCGGCCGCCACACTCTGTTCATTGGCCACACTCCGCTCGCCAGCCGCGACCTGCTCGCTCGTCGCATCTCGCTCCCCCGCGACGCGCGCCTCCCCCAAAGCCCAACCGAGAATCGGGCTCGCATCGTCGCCAACAGCCTTCGCGCACTTTAAGAAAAAATCCCCTTCGTCAAAATGGAGCCAGCCATGCGCCGCCGCGAACGCCTTATCGAACAGGAAGCCCTTGTTTTGCTGGTAGATTTGTCCCGTATTCTTATTATCGAGCGAACAATAGTGCACTCCCAGGCGCAGGCCGCGCTCTGCCGCAAACCGCATAAGCTCCAGGCATTCCGCCTCGCTGCCCGCGATGGGCAGCCCGCCCGCATACCAATAGTTGTACAGAATGGGATACGGGTTTTGACGAAGCTCCAAGCCGCGCTCGGCAAACGCCTCGGCATTGCACAGCGGAAAGCCGAATTCCAGCAAGTTCACGCCGCGAACGCCCATCGCGTCAAGGCGTACCAGAAGCTCTTTCATCGCCGGCCCATCATGCGGCCCAACAGGCATTTCGACCATAACATCGGGAATGAAGGCAACCGCGCGCTCAATCGCGTCAAGCGTACGCGCGTGCTCGGGCGCAAGAGCCTCGTCGCCATCGAGCTTCACACTAAAGCGAATTTCGTCCAAGCCGCGATCACGCAGCTCCGCCAAGCACGCATCATCAAGAAAATCGCCGCACGTATACAGGCGCACGTGCGCCTGCGGGTATAGCTCGCGCGCCGCATCGAGAAACGCGTACACATCGCTTTTGAACAGCAGCGGCTCGCCACCGGTAATCGCCAAGCAATCGAAACCGGCACCCGCGGCATGCGCCTCGCGCAGCTCACCCGCAATGTCGCGCTTATGCGAAAGCCAATACTCGTAGTCTTCCTGGTTGGGATTGAAGCAGAAATAGCAATGCCTCGAGCACTTGAGCGAGGTGAAGAACGTCGCCGTTCGCTCGCCCGTGCGGCATGAAACGCACGCGGGCGAAATCCAGTTTAGCCACAAGCTCGCACTCCCATTTTCGCAATGGCAGCCGCATTGCTCCGCCACGCACACGCGCGTCTCACGAAGCTGCGTCTCCTTTGCCTCAAACGGCAAACCGAATTCCGCGACCGATTTCTCGAAATCGGCTCTCACCTCGTCAAATGCGGCAATGTATTCCTTCGCATCCACAGCGTTAGCCTTCCAGCTCGCCCGAAGCAACCAACTCGCCTACGAAATCGACGTCGCACGCGACAAACGCGCGCAGCGATTCGACAATCTGGAAGAACACGCCCGATTCGTCTTTGCGATAGAGTTCCTCGTTGAACGCTTCGAGCCATTCGCCCACATGCGCCAACAAAAACGCCTGCTGGGCGCCGAGCAATTCACGCACGCGAGCGTCATCCCCATCGGCAAACGCCTCGTACGACTCGTCGGCCAAGCACGCAAGAAACTGCATCATCATGGCAATATGATCCTCGGGGAAATGGCCCTTCATTTCGGCCTCAAAGCCGTATTTCGCGTAGCGCTCGCGCACATCGAGCGTGCTTTCCTTGAAAAGCGTCGCGTCTTTGCCCAAATAGGGTGACTCCCACGGGTATACGTACGAACCACCAGGCACCATAAACAGCTTGTTGAACGCGACTTTCATCGCGTCGGCGTATGCCGGATCACTCGCCTGGCGCTCGCCTAAAACGGCACACAATTCCGCCATGCGCGTAAGGGCATCCGAACACGTCGAATCGATCTTGAGCCCTTCGTCCCACGTCGCAAGGCGTTTCGTCTTCGCCACGTCAGACTCCGCCAAACGGCCGAACACCGCGCGCGTTTGCTCGCTCGCAAGAGCGTCCAGCTCTTCCGCGTCCGGTTCCGCACCAAGCGCAACATGGAACAATCGATAAGCATACGCCCTGTCGGCAAGCGCCATGCCAACGCGCTCAATCGTATTCTCATTCATGAATTCCCTCCTTGCGAAGCCGATTCACTCTCCCCGTTCGGCGTTCATTTTCTCAATCTCGACCATTTTATAGCCCATGCACCCTTGGCAGCACAACCACGTGCGGCGCAAATGACAATTCTCGCATTCAGGCATCGCCTTAATGCGATACGCAGACCGATCGATCCGCCTCATGAAGTGGGCCACAAGGTCGTTGACGTTGGCGAAATCGCGTATGTCGACCTTCTCGAACGCCGACATGCCGAAGCATCGAACCGCACGCAGATCGGGCAACACGTCTATGACCGGGCGACAGAACGACTCGGTATCGACGAGCGTGCATTCGTCGACCCCATGACGAGCCGCCAACTCGCGAAGCCACTGCTTTTCCTCGTCGGACCATATGCACCACGGAGGACGGTTGCAGTCGTAATAGGGCAGCACGCCAATCGCATCCATGTCGGCGAACATCTGCAGCAGAAACGGTTTGCATGCGCGGAAGCGCTCGATGGCGTTTTGGCTGCAGCCCTCGGGAAACTCCGGCACCGTGAGGGAAATGCGCACCTTGTCGAACCCGTAGCGCTTCAGCAAATCGAGCATGTAGCCGTATTCCATTGTTTCGCCGTGCAAATTGAGCCCCAAATTAATTCGACGGCCCATGCCACGATTAAAAACCAGCTCGTCGACCCCGCGCTCGATTTGCTCGAAAGCGCCTTCGCGCAATTCGTTCGGCGCGTTCCAATTCACAAGAAGCGTGACCTTGGGAAGGCTCAGCACGTCGGCATGCTTCTCGATGAGCAGGCCGTTCGTATATATCGTGAGCATAGCGACGTTTTCGCAGGCCACCGCCCTACGAACGATTTCGTCAAAACAAGGGTGCAACGTAGGCTCGCCGCCGATAAGCCCTATGTTCACAGGGCCCGTGCGCGTCAAGAATTCAAGGGCGACATCGAAGTTCTCGAGCGTGATGTCGCCCGACCCCGCGCCCATGGTTTCGTGCGCAAAGCAATACGGGCAATGCAGGTTGCATCGCGAGCTCAGGCTAATGTTGGGCACCGTTTCCCTCCCCTATGCGAAAAAAGCCCGGGAAGACAAGCCTCCCGGGCTCCAGGCACGCCTTGTTTTACCAATCAACCTCGGTGAAGCCAGTTTCGGTCGCCGCTTCCTTCGCGTTGATGTACACATTGGGCTTGGTCTTGTCAGACGAAGGAAGAACCGCAATATCGCTCACCAGAGCATCGCCGTACTTCTTCTTGAGCTCTTCGACCTCGCCAAAATCGAGTGCGCGGTTCGGGCACGCCGCAACGCATGCGGGAGTGCCGCCAGCCTCGCGAATAAGGTAGCAGCTGTCGCACTTGCCAGCCTTGCCGTCTTCCCACAGCTTCGGAACGCCATAGGGACAAGCCTCAACGCAGGCGCCGTCGCCCTTGCACACTTCGCGGTCGAGAATAACCGCGCCGTCTTCGCGCTTGTCGATTGCGCCCGTGGGGCATGCGGCAATGCATGCGGGCGACTCGCAGTGGTTGCAGCTCGCCGAGTAGCTGTAGCACTTCACCTCGGGGAATGAGCCAACCGAGAACGTGTGCGCGTTGCGGTAGATGGTGCCAACTTCAAGACGATTCTTGTCTTTGCAAGCGATCTGGCATGCACGGCAACCAGTGCACCTGCTCATATCAAAGTAAAATCCAATGGACATGGTATCCCCCTTGCGCCGTTAGGCGTTCACGATGCGCTGCGGCCACTCGCAGTCAGGCTCAAGCGCGTCACCGGTGTACTTCTCAATGTTGCAAATCTGGTTGTTGTAGCCAGAAACGCCGAAACCGCCGTACTCCGCACCAATCAGATAGTTGTCGGAACCGGCGCGGTCGATGCCGGTTTTCTCGTCGACGTCGACCCAAGCGCCATGGGGCACGCCCACAACGCCAGGCAGCAAAATGTCGAGAACCGCAGCGCGGCGCAGGCCCTTTCCAGCAGGCGTGCTAATGAGCACGGTGTCGCCGTCGGAAATGCCCTTGGCCTTCGCATCTTCGCGGCTGACGAACACGGGGTTCGCCCACGTCTCACGCAGCCACGGGCAGTTGTCGAATACCGTATGGGAACGACGCAGGTAGTGGGGGTTGTACATGATGAAGGGGTAATCGCCCTTCTCGCCACCGATTTTGCCGTCCTTGAACGTGGATTCGTAGCCAACGCACGGAGTGACATACGTCGGGTACGGCTTGTACTGCTCAACGCCCGGATACCCGTAGGAAGCCATGAGGTCGTAGCGCTGCTGGCAGTAGATTTCGATCTTGCCGGAGTTGCTCTTAAGCGGCTTGCCCGCGGGGTCGTCCACGAAGCTCTTCCAACCAATGAAGCCGTGGCCGTCATCGGGAGTGCGCTCGTACTGGTAACCGCCGTTGGTGATGAACTCGTCCATGGAAATGACGCCCTCTTGGGCCTCGCCTTCCACGCCCATCTTCTGAATGTCGTCGGCGGTAATGGTAACGAGGGGCTTCATTTCGCCATCGTCGCCAAGCACCTGGCAGCCGGCAATCTGCTCGAAAAACTGCTGGGTTTCCGACTTGTCGTAAGCAAGCGCAGGATCCATGCCCATGCCCTGAAGCAGCAGCGTGCCAATTTCCTGGTCGGTCTTAGCTTCGCCGATAGGCTCGGTGACCTGGGAGTAGCAGTACACGAATTCGCGGTTCGAAGAAGTCACGCCGCCAACGCGCTCCCACTCAGTGGTGACCGGCAGAATAATGTCGGAATAGCGGGCGTTCGTGGTCATGAACTGCGCGCGAGTAAGCACGAAGTCGACTGCGCGATGAGCCTCGATGCCTTCCTTCTGATTGAGCGACGTTTGAAGCGTTGCGTCGGTGGAGTGGAAGATGCCCTTGATGGGGCCAAGCGTGGTAGGAATGCCCTCGTGGAAGCTGCCATACGCGTTGGAAACGTCGAGCACGTCGCCGCCGCCGTTCTTGATGAGTTCGTAGAGCTGCGGCTGGCGCACGCCCGTCGAGCAGGGGTTCTTCGTCTTGGGCATGGTTGCGCTGCCCGCCTTCACGAGCACCGGGCCCGCGTTGCCGCAGTTCGCATGGTAGGCGGAGCCAGTTGCGTGGCCCGACTTGCCCATGTGGCCGCCCATGGCGCCCAAAGCGACAATCATCTGAGGAATCATTTCGGCGCCGTTGCAACGGGCCATGCCGTAGTTGTGCAGCAGCATGGTCTTGTTATTCTTGCCCATGATGCGCGCGAACGCGGTAATCTTCTCGGGCTCTATGCCGCAAATGGGATATGCCCATTCGGGAGTCTTTGGCGTGCCGTCGTAGGTGCCCAAAATGTAATCTTTCAGGTTCTCGTTCACCTTAGCGTCGGAAGGCATGCTCTCGGCGTCGAAGCCAACCGTGTAGGTATGCAGGAAGTCCCAGTCGACGATATCGCCTTCAGCCTCGTCAAGACGAAGCATTTCGTAGGCCGTGGCCAACAGGAAGGCCATGTCGGTACCGTTGCGAACGGGCAACCAATCGGCGTCAAGCATTTGAGCAGAAGCGTTGTACAGCGGGTCAACGCAGATGAACTTCGCGCCGGCCTCGTGAGCCTGAATGTAATAGTACGTCGGGGTGCCGGCGGCAGACCATGTCGGGTTCGAAGCGTACATAATGATGTATTCGGCATTCTTCATGTCGAAGCGATCGTTGGCGTTGCCAAGGCCGCAGCTCGGCAGGCCGATCATTTCCGCACCAAGCGTGTAGGTGCCGTGCGAGGTGGTATCCCAGCCGCGCACGCAGCCGCACATTACGTTAATGCTGGGATCGGGAGATTTGCAATAGAAGCCCGTGGGGCCGTATTCGTCAGAGATGCGCTTGATTTCCTGGCACGCAAGGTCGATTGCCTCGTCCCAGCTAATGACTTCCCACTCGTCTTTGCCGCGGTTCTCACCATTGGAGTTGCTTCCGCCGCCAGGCTGCCAACCCTTACGCTTGAGCGGGTGCATAATGCGGTCGGCGCCGAAGCACTGCTGCTGCTGCGCCTTGCCGCGCACACAGCCACGCTGCTGCGGGTAGTCAGGGCTATCTTCGTGGCTGTCATCGGTCTTCTGGCGAACGACAGCGCCGTCTTTCACCATGACCTTGTTCACGCAACGGCCGCCGCAATTGTGCCAGCAAGCTGCGTTAACCCACGTTCCGCCTTCTTCCGGGTTCACTGCCTCAGTCTTATCGGTTTTCTTGACCTCGGCATTTGGGGCACAGCCAAACGCAGAAAGCGCAGCGGCGCCGGCGGCAACCGCCATGCTCCCCTGCATAAACTTACGGCGGCTGATGCCGGTATCGGTGATACCCATCTCTCCCCCTTTATTCAATTGGAACTCTTCCCCCTGAAGAGTTCTCCCTCGATAGAAATTTTCTTTCTTAACAAAAACAGGGGCAATCCATTTTTTGTTAAGAATAATTCTCAAATGAGAATAAGCAGAGGTCAGGGGCGAGTTTGCTGCAGGGAGGGGGTGGCCAATAATTGTTATTTTGTACCGAAAATAATCCACTCCACAACAGCAATTAATAATTCGGAAAGATTTCGGTAAGAAACACTCAATAAAGGCTGCATTGTCATTAATCGACGCGATTCTTAACCTGACATTAGGCTGAAAGGCCAAGAAAGCGAGCGCGAAGCGCTCGAGGGGGAATTAAAGAAGGGGGAAGCAATGAGCTATCTCGATCGCGTGCAGCAAGCAACGCAGATGAGCCGCCGCGGCTTCGTGGCGACAACCGCCGCTGCTACGGCTGCGTTGGCGGCAACGAGCTTGGCGGGATGTTCCACCAACAAGGTCGAAAAGACCGAAGAAGCGGCGGTAACGGCAGGCTCCGACGGCCGCGATATCATCAGCGGCGAATGGAAGGCGGCGGCGTGCTGGCACAACTGCGGCGGCCGCTGCGTTAACAAAGTACTGGTAAAAGATGGCGTCGTTGTTCGCCAAAAAACTGACGACAGCCATGAGGACAGCGCCGACTATCCGCAGCAGCGCTCATGCCTGCGCGGACACGCCCAACGCAAACAGGTTTTCGCGGCAGATCGCCTGAAATACCCCATGAAGCGCAAGAATTGGTCGCCCGACAATCCGAACGGCGATTTACGCGGCATCGACGAGTGGGAGCGCATCAGCTGGGATGAAGCTTACAAATACATCGCCGATGGGCTGCAGAAGGCCAAAGAGCAATACGGCAACCGCTCCATCCTGCTGCTCAAGGGCTGGAATTCAGAGCTCACCCGTACGCTCGGCCTGTTCGGTGGTTTCACTAACTTCTGGGACACCAATTCTTACGGCTCATGGGACAAATGCCCCAACATTATTGGCTTCAATGTAAACAAAACGCCCGACCAAACCATTAACGACCGCTACGATTTGCGCAATTGCGAAACTATCGTGATGATGGCAATGAATCCCGCATGGTCGGCCGCGGGCAGCCAGATGCTCAACTATCTTGAAGCCAAAAAGGCTGGCGCAAAATTCATCTACATCGACCCGATGTATTGCGAAAGCGCCGCAGCGCTCGACGCGGAATGGCTGCCTATTCGCCCCGCAACCGACATGCCCTTCATGTTCGGCTTGGCATATGCGATGCTCGAGCAAGACGACAAGGAAGGCATCATCGATTGGGACTTCCTGAATAAGTGCACAGTCGGTTTCGACGCCGACCACATGCCGGCCGACGCCAAGGATAATAAAAACTTCAAAGACTACGTCATGGGCACCTATGACGGCACGCCGAAAACGCCCGAATGGGCAAGCGAGATTTGCGGCATCGAAGCCGATGCGATTCGCAAACTCGCAGTTACCATGGGCAAGAAGAACAAGGTCGCCTTCTTGAGCTCCGCAGCGAATGCCCGCGTGAACAACGTGGACAGCCTGCCGCAACTCGTGATGACGATTGGCGCCATGGGCGGCCATATGGGCAAATCGGGCCACATGACTGGCACGACCATGCACTGCACGTCGGGCAATGGCGGCTATGCGTTGGTCACGAACGGCAAAGACGGCCTTCCTAAAATCGAGAACCCCGTTGACGACGCCATCAACGGCAACGAGATTTGGGATGCGATCCTGAACGGCCACTACAAGTTCACCGGCACGGACCACTACGACCCCGCTGAGCAGCGCGATATCGACATTCACGTCATTTACAGCAACGGCGGCAACAAGCTGCAGACCAATGTTGGCATGACGAAGGGCATCGAGGCCTTCCGCAAGGTCGACATGGTAGTAAGCCACGCGCAGTTCTACACGACGTCGGCCCGCTACTCCGACATCGTGCTCCCCATTTCCACGGAATGGGAGCGCGCCCATGGTCTTATCGGCGGCAACCTCGTCCACAAGAGCAATCGCGAAATGGTACAGGCATACGAGCGCATCATCGACCCGCTGTTCGAGAGCAAGTCTGACCAGGATATCGCCTGCGAGCTCGGCGAAAAGCTCGGTTTAAAGAAGAAAGACATCTATCCGTTCGACGCTGAGCAGCAGTTCTTCAACGTGCTCACCTCGATGAAGGTCATCGATGCCGACGGAAAAACCGAAAAGAACGCCGTAAAAGTCACCGACGATGACATCAAGGCGCTCGGCGTTGACGGATCTGCACAAGATGGCGAGCTCGAATACACCGAGCTCATGAAGCGCGGCGTATACCAGGTGGAACGCCACGTGGGCGACAACTACGGCTACATTGCCCTCGAGGATTTCTGTAAAGACCCCGAGAAGAATCCCGTCGACACCCCGTCCGGCAAGCTCGAAATCTACAGCCAATCGTGGGCCGACATGGTCAACGCCATTGGCTGGAGTACCATTGAGCCGATTCCTACCTATATCCCCGTTGCAAACGGCTACGAAAGCAGCTTCGCCGATTGGGGCAGCAAGACCCCCGGCGAATATCCGCTGCAGGTAATCAATCCGCATTACCTGCGCCGCGCACACACCGCATTCGACAACGTATCGTGGCTGCGCGAAGCATGGACCAATCCGGTTTTCATTTCTCGCGAAGATGCAGCAGCGGCCGGCATTGCCGATGGAGATACGGTGCTCCTTACGAGCCCAGTAGGCAAATGCGTGCGCCCCGCAACCGTTACCGCACGCGTGCGCCCAGGCGTTGTCGCCCTGCCTCATGGCGCGTGGGTGCAGGTCGACGAAGAAACAGGCATCGACCAGGCCGGTGCGGACAACTACCTCATCGCGCAAACCCCGACAGGCGCTGCGGTATCTGGCTACAACTCCGCCCTTTGCAAGATTGAAAAATACACGGGCACCGCTTTGGGGGCCGACGCCGACCTGCCCGCTCGCATGCCCCTGAAAGATGGTGAATAATCATGGCAACTGAAGAAACCAAGCGAATGGGCTTCTATTTCGATCAGAACTCTTGCGTTGGCTGCAAGACCTGCCAAGTCGCCTGCAAAGATAAAAACGATCTCGAAGTTGGTACCCTGTTCCGCCACGTGGTCGACTTCGAGGTTGGCGAGTTCCCCTCGGTGAAGTCGTACCATTACGCAGCGACGTGCAACCATTGCGAGAACCCCGCATGCGTCGAGGCTTGCCCGACCGAGGCCATGTACATCGACGAGACCGACGGCACCGTGCAGCACGACGACGAGAAGTGCATCGGCTGCCAATATTGCGTGCAGTCGTGCCCCTACAGCGTGCCTCAGTACCTCGAGGAGCAGAAGATGGTGCACAAGTGCGACGCGTGCTACGTGCTGCGCCAGAATGGCGAGCAGCCCGCTTGCGTGGCCGCATGCCCCATGCGCGCGCTCGAATTCGGCGTCTACGATGACCTGGTTGCAGCGCATCCCAATGCCGTCGACCAAATTGCAATCCTGCCCGATTCTTCCCAAACGGGCCCGCATACCCTCATCGACGCTCGCCCGGCAGCGCTCGAGAACGATTTCCGCAAGGTAATCCTGTAAAAGCACACGCCCTCCAACAAGCCGCGCCAGTATCCCTCCCAGCTGGCGCGGCTTTCGCGTATCATAGTTCGAAGGGATGGAACCGCTATGGAAGCAAACGAGATCATTGCGAACGCATGCGCAAACCGCGCGTTCATCTATCAATATTTATGGCGTGTGTTTAGCGATGTGCCTGATGAGACGCTCATCGAGACCACGCTCCGCACAGCGCGCGAACAATTCGAACTGTTCTTCGGCGCTGACTCGCCAGAAATGAAAGAGTTCGCGGCACTCTGCGTTGAACTTCACACAGCATTGACGCTCGATGCAAAAGCGTCGAGCCTGGCAAATGAATATACGCGCCTGCTCATTGGCCCGGGGAAACTCCCTGCATCGCCCTGGGAATCAGTATATGCATGCGGCGAAGAGCTGGTATTTCAGCAAAGCACGCTCAACGTTCGCGCCGCATACCACGCCGCCGGATTCACCGCGGCGGGCTATCCGCACGTCCCCGATGACCATATTGCAACCGAACTCGCGTTCATGGCGGCGTTGTGCAGCGAAGCAGAGACACGCGCCTCTTCGGGCGATATGCCTGGCGCAAAGGTCGCACTCGGCCGTCAGGCGATGTTTCTAGCCGAGCATCTAGGTTGTTGGGTGGGCGAATTTGCCCAACGTCTGACTAGCCACTTGCCGAAAAGTGCCAGCAACTTCTACGTTCACGCCGCAAATCTGGCCGCTGCCTTGTGCAAGGCTGATGCAACCGCAACAGCGGAGCTTTTGGAGGCATGCCCAAAATAGCACGGGCAATCGGTTCGCCTTAGGGGGAAGGCGCGATGGGGAAACTGGAATCAAACGTTCGAAAAGTGAAACTGCGTACAAAGTTCGCCGTGCTCATGGTGACGCTGTTCGCCGTCGCCTTGGCGGTAAACGTCGTGTGGACGACAGAAGCCCAGCGTCAACAAACCGAGAATGAACTGCAGGAAAAGGGTTTGGTGCTCTCGCAGCAAATGACCGCCATGTGGGATTTCATGTCGGCGAACCAAGAGAAGCTCGAAGCTGCCGCATATGGCAGCACGGGCAGCTATCAGGGCCTGCATTGCGCCGTCGTCGGCCGAAGCATAGGTAGGCTGTTCTCCATCGAGTCGGGCTACACCACGCGCTTCGTGAACTTCAATCCGCGCAATTCCGAAGACGAGCCCGACGAATTCGAAGCAGCGGGTCTCGATGCGCTCTATGCCGACCCAACGCTTGCGTACTATGCGAGCATCACGCAATACGATGGGTCGCAGGTATACCGATACATGGCGCCCATGGAAATCAAGAAGAGCTGTCTGGAATGCCATGGCGAACCGGCAGGCGAACTCGACGCTACAGGCCACGCGAAGGAAGGCTGGAGCGTGGGCGACGTGGGCGGAGCCATCTCCATCGTGATTCCAATGGATATCTACATCCAAGCCGAACGCGACAACGTTGCGCACAATATGGAATTCTTCGTCGCAGTACTCGTTGCATGTCTGCTTATCGTATACGCCGCACTATCGTACCTGGTCACGCGACCACTTGCACGCATCCGCGGCGGCGTTGAAAAGATTCAGGCGGGCGAACTCGACGCGAAACTCGAACGGGTCGAATCGTCGCCCGAATTGAATTCGCTGGTCGACGAATTCAATAAAATGACGCGCGAGCTCTCCGACCTCTATGACAGTCTCGAATCCCAAGTCGCCGACCGCACGGCGCAGCTCGCCCAAGCCAACGCCGTACTCGAGCGACAACGTGCCCAGCTGGAAGAAGCCAACGAACGCTTGGCCCAAGACAACCAGTACAAATCGGACTTCTTATCGATGATGAGCCATGAGCTTCGCACGCCGCTCACCTCGATTCTGGCATTTTCCGAAATACTCAACAGTGAAGGAGCGCCCCGCGATGCGCGCGAAGCCCAGGTGCGCCAGGAGATTGAAACGAATTCGCGCGTACTTCTGCTCATGATTAACGACATCTTGGAAATGAGCCGCGTCGACGCAGGCAAGACTGAACTTTCATGCGAGCCAGTAGAGCTCGGCGATGTAGTGGGCATGGTGGAATCGGTCATGCGTCCTCTTGCCGAGCACAACGGCATCGACTTCTCGTGCTCCATCGATGCCGACGTGCCGCTCATCGAAGCCGATTTCGAGAAAATTCGCCATGTGGTTGAAAACCTCGTCGGCAATGCGATGAAATTCACGCTCGAAGGCGGAAAGGTGCGCGTAACGGTGAGTTATCATCCCGAGTGCGAACAGACATGGATTTGCGTGTCGGATACGGGCATCGGCGTGGCGAAAGCCGATCGGGAGCGCATATTCGAGCGATTCGCGCAGGCCGATTCATCGGTATCCCGCAAATATCGGGGAACGGGCTTAGGCTTGGCCTTGGCGAAGGAATACGTCGAGATGCACGGCGGAGACATAACGCTCGAAAGCGAGCTGGGGCACGGATCAGCATTTACGGTGCATCTGCCGATTCGCCAAGCGGTAAAGGAGGAGTAGCGACATGGCCGAACCGTATAAAGTGATGCTCATCGATGACGATTGCGGCGTGCACACGCTCATTAAGCGCATTTTGGAAGATGCGGGGTATTCATATTGCGGCGCATACGGCGGTGAAGAAGGATTGGAAATGCTGTCGGCCGAGCACCCCGACCTGTTGCTGCTCGACGTGATGATGCCTGGCATGAACGGCTTTGACGTGTGCAAATCCATTCGCGAAAAGGGACGCCGAATCCCCGTCGTGTTCCTTTCCGCAAAAGGCGACATCGTCGACAAGTCGATTGGCTTCAAAGCCGGCGGCGACGATTACGTGGTGAAGCCGTTCTCTTCTGAAGAACTATTGTTGCGTATCGAAGCGCATCTGCGCCGCCACAAGGCCGATTTGACATATGCAAAGGCAACGCAGCGCGAAGGCTCGAACAAAACGGGCAACCTCGAGATTTTCTTCAATCGCTATGAGGTGTATTTGCGCGGCAAGAAAGTCGATCTCACCGCAAAGGAATTCGAGATTCTGGCGCTGCTCGCGTCGAACCCCGGTCAGGCGTTCACACGCGGCCAAATTTACGAGCATATTTGGGGCCGCGACAGCAGCGTGGACGAAAGCAGCATCACCGTGTTCATGCGCAAGATTCGCGAGAAGATCGAAGACAATCCCTCGCAGCCGAAATACCTGCTCACGGTATGGCGCGTGGGATACAAGTTTGCCGAACGCGTGTAGACACAGCCTCGAGAAGCCAGAGCGTGAATCCCTACCTCCACGGCGAAACACGGCTTTAAGTCTTGAGGCGACAACACCGTTCGCCCCTAAGCGGCATACGCACCAGCAGACAGCTAGGAGCTGGGCCGAAAGTGGAATCAAGTTGCCCGGCGACCAAGCCGCCCTGAACTAATCGCGCTCAAGCACGCGCATAAGGTCGCTTCTGCTATGCACATCACATTTCTCGTAAATATGACGCACGTGCGTCTTGACCGTCGAACGCGATATGACGAGCTCATCTTGGATATATTGGGCATCGTGCCCCGTAACCCACAGCTCAAACACCTCGCGCTCTCGAACCGAAAACCCATAACGAGAAGCAACGGAATCAATACGGTCTTCAAGGCTCCGTTTGAGCATGTCTCCAACCCGAGTATCGAAATCTCCACCAGCCTCAGCAGTGGTATCGCTCACGCAAGCCTCCAGGGCTGTTTCTTCCCTAGAAGGCTCGCCATCGGATACTGAGCGCTTCCGCATGATGCGCCGCAATTCATCTTCCGTGGGACTCGCGAAAAAGAACGTCGTATCGGCATCGCGGAAAAGAAAGCCAGCTGCCACGATAAGCGCGACAACGGCACACACCAAAAATTGCAGAGAGCTCACGCCGAATACGAACGCGGACCCCTCGCCCAAGGAAATGCCAACATGGACGGCAAACCTGCCCGCAGAAAACACCGCGAGAGCAGGCACGCCGCCCGTTCGAACCGTCTCGGCAAGCAGCACCCACGTCAGCATTTCAAAGAGCATCATGCCGCATCGCACAAGCGCCTCAAGAGGAATGGCCGCAACTTCCTCGCCAACCGCCGCAAGCATAAGCACGGCAGCGAATGCGATAAGCGCGACTCGGTAAAGAACACCAAGATTCAAGCTCGTGCGTGGCATGAGCAACGTATATAAAAGCATGATGGTCGACGCGGCAACGACGGAAACGAAAAGCACACTCGGGCCGGAGAATTCAGCACTCGCATGTGCCGAGTACACACGAAGGCCTCCATACACAAACGTCACCACCGCAAGCCCGACCAGGGTTCCAACAGGAATAGACGAACGAGAAAGAGGCTCTTGAGAAATACCGCCCTCCCGGGCAGTGGCATGATTCGAATCCCTGGTAAAGCACAGACACGCGCTCAACCCAGTAGCAAGGGGCAGCGCCGTCGCTATCAAAGCGGCAACGGACCACGGCATAAGCGATGTAGCAAAATAAACGAGCCCCGCAAACGCGAACGAAAGAGCGGTGCAGATAACCGCTCTTTTAGCATCAAGCGATCCATAAGCAACGCCCCATGCCAGCATGGGGCCGACAACAAACAAGCCAGCTGAAGCGGCTGCGACCGCATGCGCGATCGGCTGCCCGGAAAACACCTGCATGCAGCCCGTCGAAACCGACGCAAGCACCGACGCGCATACGATAATCGCGAAAATAGCACGAGGCGGAAGATTCTCGATTTTGCCACGCAGAAGGAACGCCACGAGCAACGGCAAGATTGCCGCAACGGAAGAAGCGAGATGAGACGACATCAAAGCGTCAATCGGGAGATTCTGGCCAAGCGAACCCGCGGAATTAAAGGACACGAAAATCCACGCCCAATAGAATCCGAAGCCCATATACGCCACAATATCGCGAAACGCGCGCATTCATTCCTCCCCTGCTTTTGCTTTCGGCATTGTAACGCACGCTCAGATTCATTTCGCGAAACACCGCTCTCAACTGGAAATTACCGAGAAATCGTCCCAGAAGGTCGATAGGGCGTACGGGGTTCAGCCCAGAAGAATGACGCGGCCGATACCGCTGGAGGATATCTTTCAACCGTCGTATGGCGCAGCGATGCGCCGCAAACATTTGACGCTACAGCGTCACAAATCCAGGAGGGAAAATGAAAGCAACCAATGGCGTTTCTCGCCGCGCGTTCCTTGGCCTTGGCGCCACCGCCGCCGCAGGTGCTGCCGCAATGGGCCTTATGGGATGCAGCCCCAAAGCCGACAGCAAACCAAGCACGGCAGACTCAGCTTCGGGCGACACGGGCAATTCCACCCCGTCGTTCCTGCAGAAGCCCGAGGCTATTCCCGCGAGCGACATCAAGGAAACCGTCGACGTCGATATCGTGATCATCGGCGCAGGCATGTCGGGCATGTCGGCAACGCGTTCCGCAATCGAAAGCGGCGTCGCTGGAGAGAAAATCGCCGTCATCGAAAAGGGTGAGTCGTTCCAGGTTCGCTCGAACCAAATCGCCTCGTGCGGCGGACAAATCCAGGAAGCGCTCGGCATTGAAATCGACAAGGCTGCCGTAACGGGATCAATCATGAAAGAATGCGGCTATCGTCCCAAGATGCCCATCATCAAGCTTTGGGCCGACAACTCCGCCGAAGCTTTGGATTGGTACCTCAGCGCGTCTGAGGGGCAGTACAGCACCGGCACCGAAGGCGATCCCTACGATGGCACGTCCATGAGCGTTCGTAAAATGCACTGGCCGCACTCCGCCGATGCAAACATCGAAAACGACTGGTACGACCTCTACGACGTATGCCAGATTTGTCTGCCCACCCATGCGCCCTATATGAAAAACGTTTACGACATTTGCGTTGCTGGCGGCGTGAACTTTATGTTCAGCACTTGGGCGCGCCAGCTGATTCGCGAAGACGGCGGCCGAGTAACGGGAGTCATCGTCGAAGACGTCAACGGAAGCTATAAGCAAATCAATGCCGCGAAAGCCGTCCTGCTCGCAACTGGCGACTATGCCAGCAATCGTGAAATGCTCGAGTACTACCAGCCGTGGGCAACGCGCTACAACAGCATTTTCCCGAACACCGATGCAAAGGGCGAAAAGACGAATACGGGCGACGGCCAGCAAATGGGCATGTGGATTGGCGCGAAAATGGAAGATGGCCCGCACGCCCCCATGGTTCACAACATGTTCGGCCCGCTCGGCTGCGACGCATTCCTTCTCGTCGACATCGAAGGCGACCGCGTTATGAACGAAGACGTGGGCGGCACCTATATCCAGGCGCAAATTGCCCGAGCCCGCGAAAACGTGCTGTGGCGCGTTTGGGACTCGAAGTGGCCCGAGCAGATCGGCCACATGGACACCGGCCACGGCAATGTAAACTGGCTTGTGAACAGCGGTTCTGAAGTTCCCAACGGATCCTATGGCCGCAGCGCCTATATCGCCCTCGACGAATCGAGCGAGGACGGCAACACCGCTAGCTACAATAGCTATTTCGCCGAAGGCACACCCACTCCGAATAAGCAAGGCGTGAAGTGCGACACCTTGGAAGAGCTCGCCGAGAAGATGGGCGTTGACGCCAACAAGTTCGCAGCGACCATTGCTCGATACAACGAACTCGCCCACAGCGGTAAAGACGAGGATTTCGGCAAGCGCGCCGACCGACTCTTCCCGATTGAGGAGGGCCCGTTCTTCGCATTCCCCATTACGAACTGCAACATCCTGGTGACCCTAGGCGGCCTTGAAACCACCGTTGATTTCGAAGTGCTCGACACCGAGGACAAGGTCATTGATGGCCTGTATGCGGTTGGCAATACCCAGGGCGGTCGCTTCCTCGTCGACTACCCCCTGCCTGCGCCTGGCGCGAGCCACGGCTTCGCCCTCACCCATGGCATGCTCGTGGGCCGCATTTTGGCAAAACTATAACAACTCGCTGCCTAGCAAACCCTCCCCTCCCGCTAGGCAAGAAGGGACCCGCTCCATTTTGAAGCGGGTCCCTTTGTTTCGGGATTGGAGAAGGATTGGAAGAAGTCCGCAATCGAGACGGGCCTCTGCCACATCAAATGCCTTTTGCCACCCTCAAATAGTGACGCCCATCCTCCGCCCCATCGGGCAAAAGCTCCTCATGGGCGTAAATGTTGAACTCGCCGTTCTTAGCAAAACCCACAAGCATTATTTGATTCTGGCCGGCGATCTTTATCGACATATCGGTCGGAGCACCTGGGGAAATAATTGCGTATGCGCCCAACTTAACAACCCTGTCGATTATTCCCCAAGGAACACGGCCGCTAAACAAAACAACCTTGTCGCTCGCATCAACGCTGTTCGTTAGGCACCACCCCACGAGCTTATCCATCGCATTGTGTCGCCCAACATCATCGAAACGAGCAAGGAAGCCTCCCGCATCAGCGATTGCCGCCCCATGCATTCCGCCCGTACGGCGGAATAAGCACGAATTCGCCTCAAATTGAGCCATGTTGTCAATGATCCAGCGAGGCGTCACGTACGAAAGAACACTACGCTCCCCCAAAAGAGAATCGGACGCAGCGCCCATCGTGTCGGAAATCAAAACATCGACCAAGCCAGCATCGACATCGATCCGCATGTCAGTTACGTCGCTCGCCCGCCTAATAATCCCGTTGAAATACAGCCTGCCGTAGGTCAGTTCTTCGACGTTCCAAGGCGAACACGTAAGCGTATCGGCCTGCTGGCCATTAACGACCAAACGAACGACGAGTTCTTGTACCACCAAAGATTCGAAGGAAATAAGCCCGCCCGAGCCATAATGAAACGAAGGCACACGCAGGCAATGAGATTCCTGCTCATCAACTCTGGAACTAACGTTTCTTTCCGACATGGGCACTCCTTACAAAGAAGGGCGTGCTCAGCACGCCCTTCTCGATTCACGGTTTACGCCAACGATCTAATTCTGGGACTTCGCTTCTCCCGCCTCCACAACGTTATTCGGAATATACCAAACCGACGGATTGGTGCCATTTTCCGGAGCAAGCTGGAAGCCGCCTTCGTCCAGGGCTTTCTTCTTTATCTCCTCAAGATCGCCGAAAACTCGAGCTCCCGCCGGGCATGCCGCGACGCAAGCCTGCACCTCGCCTTTGCCCGCATCAATTCGGTCAGCGCAGAACGTGCATTTGTCGACCTTGCCCGTAGGCATATCTTCCGCATACTTGACCTGCTCATACTCGTTGAGCTCGCCAAAATAGCCCGTTTCGCTCTCATAGAAGTAACGGGCGCCATAGGGGCACGCAGAAACGCACGCCTTGCAGCCGATGCACACTTCCTTATCAATAACGACAATGCCGTCTTCCCTCTTCGTCGTGGCACCCGAGGGGCACGCTTCGACGCAGGGCGCGTTTTCGCAATGGTTGCACAACACAGGCAGAATCGTTTTCCTCACGTCTGGATACGTGCCCTCAAAGCTTCGCTCGACACGAGAGCGAGTTACCCCCGGAGGGGTTCCATGTGCCCCTTTGCACGCCGTCGCGCACGCATGGCAACCGACGCATTTTTTCAAATCAATCAGCATTCCATATGCCATAGCTCACAACCCCCTTAAGCGATTTTCTCGATTTTGACGCGGATGCACTGGTCAAATGCGGAGCAGATATGGTCCATGCGATCGGGCGTCTGGCCAGGAAGAAGGTGCACGATCGGCACGCCCTTGTCTTTCGCGATAGGCATGAACTCAGACTTCGAACCCCAGTCGCCGCCGATAACCGATACACACGAGGCATGAACGCCTTCGGAAACCGCAAGCTTGCCTTCGACAGAAACGCCCTCGAGAGTTTCGAGACGAACGTTGTCCCCGCTCGCCAGACCCTTCGCCTCCGCAGTCGCCTTGTTCATTTCGATGGTGTAGCCATAGGGATTCGCTTCATTGATCTCATTGATCCAGGGGTTTTCCATAAGCCACGAATCGGTATTGACCGCATCGGTGTAATAGACGGGGATGATGTCGTAATCCGGGTTCTCAACATCGAATCCGCAACCAGGCTTCCAATCGGGGAGCGGCTGATAGTCATCGGTTTCCCAAGGAATATCAAGCTCGGCGACCTTCGCTTCGACCTTTTCCTTTGCCTCAAGCATGAAGTCCCAATACAGGGGAACCTTTCCGGGGGCATCGTTTGCCCAGATATAGACCTCGTCTATCTTCCTGGGATACGTGTAAACACCGTGCTCCTTCATCCATTCGATACCATGCTCTTCGTCAATGACGCTCTTAAGCACCGAATCGGCAAATGCTTCAGGCTCGAGTTTTTGGTCCATGGGAACCGAATACTCATCTTTCACGCGATACATAGCATTCAGAGTTGCAATAAACTCGGCGTCTTTTCCAGCGCGGTGCGCCAATTCGGCAAAGAGCTGGAAGCTCGACGGCGCCCCGTCCTTCGGCTCGACAACCTTTTGCCACGCCGTAACGGCCCACGGATTGTCGAGGCCGCCAATAACGCGATGGTTAAGGGCGAAATGCGGCAACGGCTCGAGACGCTCAAGATAGCAGCACTCAGGCAGAATCACATCGTAGAAATACGAGGATTCGTTAAGGAAGATATCAACGCCGATGACATATTTGTAGCTCTTGAAAATCTCGGCCTGCTCGTCGTAGTTTCCCCACCACTTAATCGGGTTGCATGCGTAGCAGAACGCCACTTCAGCCGCCTGGGTGTGGTAAAGGTCCGGATGAGCCTGTGCAACATGCTCGAAGTGGTTGTCTTCAGACATAGGCTGCAGCTCAAGCATGCCCATCGTCGTCGGCGTATAGTCGGACTCGCGAATCTTCTGATAATAAGAATGCGGGAATGCGAGCATGAGCGACACATCCTCGATGAAGCCGTCCTCTTCCCAAATTCCAGGACGGAAGGCCATCTGGGGATTGTTGTCGGCCCAGCCATTGCATGCAGGATCAAAGCCGATGAAGCCGCCGACGGCATTCGTCGCACCAACAAGATTGTTGAGCGAGAATACCGACCAGCACGTCAAGAAGGAGTGCTTGTGGCGGGTGATGCCCGAAAACGCATCAACACACACAGGACGATACGGAAGCGTCACGCCATCGATGGTAATAGTCTCTCCGATATGAGCTGCTTCGCCATACTCTTTCGCAACCTGGCGAATCGTCGCGGCGGGAACGGTCGAAATGCTTTCCGCATACTCCGGCGTGTAGGTCTTAATGTGCTCTTTATACAAGGTGAAACCAGTCGAGCACGTCTTTCCATCGACCTCGAACGTGCCTTCAAGCGCAGGCTTCTCGCATTCGTCATAAGGCTTCACGGCATTGTCGGAAAGGTCCATGTAGAGAGCCTTGTTCGAGCCCTCGGCGCGGATGATTCGCTTCGTTTCAAGGTCGACAAGCGCGGGACCATTGGTTCGATTCGTCAGGAAGTCGACATCGATGAGATTCTCTTCATGAACAAGAACGTACGCCATGGCCAAAGCCACTGCGGCATCGGTTCCAGGCAGAATGGGAACCCAAAGGTCAGCCTGTTCGCCAGATCCGCCCATGCGAGGATCGAAGCTCACGAGGCGCAAACCTTCCTTACGGCGCTCCGAGAAGGGCTCGACCGTCATGTTGAAGCCATGACGCGTCGCCGTACCGGCGTTGGTTCCGAATTGAACAATGTAATTGCAATATTTGTAATCAGGCATCGCATTGCCTGAGCCGGTATGCAAGTACTCAAGCTGATGCACGCCAGCGCCGCAAATGTCCGAGCAGCTTCCCTCTGCGTTGCCGTAGATAACACCAAGGGCCGTGTGCCGCACGAGGCTTCCTGCCTGGCTTGCAACCATCGACATGCCCGTAACGGCATGGGGGCCACTGCATTCAATGGCCTCACTGATATTTTTGTTGACGAGTTCGTAGGCCTCATCCCAGCTGATCTCTTCCCAGCCAGGATCTTGGTCAAAGCCTTTTTTGGGATTGGTGCGCTTCATCGGCTTCGTGATTCGGTTCGGATCGTAGAGCTGCATAATACCCGATGCGCCCTTGGCGCAAATGTGCCCGCGCCCGACAGGGCTATCGGGATTGCCCTTGAGCTCAACAACCTTTCCATCGACCACATGGGCCAAAATGGAGCACTGATTGAAGCACATGTTACATGTCGTAGGAACCCATTTGTCTTCTTTTTGGGCATCCCCTCCCTTTGCCGCGTCGCCGCCGGAAGAACACCCCGTTGCCGTAGCTCCCAGGCCTGCGCCCAAGGCGACGGCTCCCGATGCCGCAACGAAGCCTCGACGTGAAATAGCAGGTTGATGCTTTCCCATATCTCCCCCTTTTCCCTACATACACGACTATCGATGCGCGCTTTTAGCGCGCAAACTCAAGACTGTTGTTTAGACAGCCTTGCAATGCACATGGAAACGCTGGGCTTTCCAGCGCCGTTGATTGAATTGTTTGGTGATTTCAGTTGCAGAGCAACATAGAAAAACGCGTCGCCCCAGAAGAACTACCGATCGAAACCCCTACCCCCATAGAGACCCCTTTTTTCGATATCTGATTCTCTCGTTGGCGCTATGGTAACATACAGTTATATGACACTCAATTGCCTGAACTATCCTATCTTCAGAATAGAAAAGGCCTCCTGAGGAGACCTTTATGCGCTCTATTTCAAAATATCTTTGAAGCTATCGATGCTGTTGAAGCCTTCACTGAAAGCGCTCGGGGCAATAACGAGCCCGCCCTTTTCCTTAACGCTTTCGTAAATGAGGTTCATCGTTCGCAGCTGCAACGCCTTATCGTTCTTGTCGTACACCGAAGCGGCGTCAACGAACATCTCAGAGATGTCCTTCTCAACTTCGGCGAGCAAAAGGCGGGCGTTTCTTTCACGTTCGGCCTGCGCCTCTTTCGACATGGCGTCTTGCAAGTCAGATGGTATGGCAATGTCCCTGATTTCAACCGAAACAACGGTAATTCCCCAGCTGTTCGTTTTCGCGTCGAGTATGCTTTTGACTTCCTCGTCAATTTGCTCGCGACGAGTAGCGACCTCCGCCAAATTAATGCGGCCAACGGCATCGCGCAGCGCTGTCTGAGCGGCCCACCATATTGCAGATGAATAGTCCTCCACCTCGACGCACGCACTTTTCGGATCCCATACCATCCAGAAAAGAACCGCATCAATATCCAGCGGAACCAAATCGGCCGTGAGAGCCTCTTCCGCAATAAAGGGGGTCGTTATGATTCGCTGGTCAACATGCGCGGCAGCGTATTCGATGATGGGGATGATAAAGTACAAACCGGGGCCAACCTGCCGGTTATATTTTCCCAGCCGAAGAATAACGACACGTTCCCACTGATTTGCGATTCTAATCGAATAGCACCCAATAGCGCCGAAACAAGCGCCCGCGAGGCACGCCCAGGCAGATAGACCCGCAACCAGGGAAACGAGAGCCGTTCCCATCAGAGAAAATAGAACGAATATCGCCGCAGCGAAGCAAAACACGCCGACCTTGGAAGTGCGCTTCGGCTGAGGTGCCGCCGCCTTCTTATTCGCCGAAGCGTTCCGGGCTTCGTTTTTCTCGGCTTCCCTTTTCTCTTTGCTGCGCATAACCGCCCCTATCGCCTATCCGCATTCCCATCGCTACAAATCGCTCCGAGCGCCTCGTGCAGCGGCCCTCGAATAGTGCACTCGAACAATCTCTAGAAGATCGCCTAGAGACATTCCCTTTTCGACCGCCCGACTAGACAGCTCGTCTGCCATGGAGGCAATATCATCGTCAATCGAAGCGGACTCGGGCAACCCCTCGGCAACATACGTGCCAAGCCCGCGTTTCGTGTAAATATACCCATCCCGCTCAAGATCCTGGTAGACCTTGTTAATCGTATTGTAGTTAACGCCAAAGCGAACTGACATTTCCCTTACGGAAGGCAGCCTTTCGGAAGACTTGAAATGGCCTGATCCGATTAAATAAATGAGCCTCTTTCGAATCTGAATCCAAATGGGGACACCGCTACTTTCGTCAATTTGGAAAATATCCAATGGTTCCATTGCAGCTGCCCCCTTCCTTACGCACTCGATTTCCCTTTTCGATGTTATGAGCTAAACCCAAAATGGCTGCACGGCAGCAAAACCAATCGCAAACCTCGATGCTGCCATAAGAATACAGAACCTTAAGCAAACACCGCCAGCGAGCGCAGATATGCCGCCAATGCACAGAACAGTCGGACGCAAGCGAGAAAAGCACATCAGGTCCACCGCCAAAGGGACGATGCAGCCGACGATGACAACACCCACCCAAAAAAGGAGCGATAAGTCGCCGAACAGAAGAGCGAAGGCCGACAACGAAGCATCGCTTTCCGAAAAAAGCACTGGACGGGCCAAAAGGGCCGTCAATAGAAGGATCTCGACAAGCACAATTACCGCGTCTATCGCAGATAGGCCATTCATGCCCTCAAGAACGCCTTCGCACGTTTGCCTGAAAAAGCCGACAACGACGAGCAGGCCCGCCCCCGACGAAAAGGCCGAAGCCGTGAAAAGCGCTGGAACAAGCGGAGTATTGAGGAACGGAACCGACGGGAAAAGCGAGTAGAAAACGCCCGAATAGAGAATAACGACAAAGGAAAGGATCATCGCCAGAAACTGCGAGAGGGGCTCGATGAGCCTTGATGCGCGGCAATGCGGCATCAGGCCGAACGCCAGGGATAACGCTGCGAAGAGGCAGAATAGGACGATAGCCCACGAGCCGAACCCCAAAATGCTTGACGGCCCGAGGAAAACGTTGAAAGCAATTGATGGGTCGCCAAGATCAAGAAGCAGGAAGACGCACCCCACGGCCACCATAATCGGGCCAAGGACCATTCCAGCATCCGTAATTGGCGAGATTTTCAGCAGATGAGGCCGAGGGGGCAACCTTAGAGCGAAATCAACGACGGAGGCAATCGCAAACGCACCAGCGCCAGCACCGGCACCGGCAAAAAATAAGTACCATGCAATATAGGCGCTCGCCACGATATCTCACCCGCTTCATAAGGCAATGACGCATTCGCACTCCGGGAAAATCATACCATTCGATAAGAGGACGCGCACAAACGCATCGTCGGAGATGACCCAGCGCCCGCATCGAGCGGCTCCGCGCAAAAGATAGCCTATAGACGCTCCACCTCATGCTGGCCGATATCGTTTGCAACCCACATCCGAGCATGTCGCACATCTTCGTCTGCTTATTGGATAGGAGAAAGGAATAAGGCTCGGCCACGGGCAAATCGGAATCTCTACCACGAAACGGCACTCAAAAGCGATTTCGGCCAAGAAGCATCAGGGAAACTTGAAGACCACCACCTGTCCCAGCCCGCCCTCGAAAAAAATCGCTTTTCGCCAGCAAAAACTACTTCAACCCCACGCCCTGCTTCACAACGAACCCTCCGCAGAAGATCCCATGGCCCCCTATATGAAAGTCTCCCCCGAGAAGGGAACGGGGGAGACAAAGGGAGAATCAAGCCTATGAAACTACGAGAACAGCTTATGCAAAGGACCGCTTCCACGTTCTGCGCTTATCCACCCATCTGGAAGTGGGGCATCGTGGCACTCATTGCAGGTCAACACGGATTCGCTCTCAACGGAATGACATGAGATGCAATCGCCCGCAGCATTATGGGAGCTATGGGGATTAAATCCCTCTCGTCCACCATAGTTGGCATTTGCTTCAACGATCGCGTTGCGGGGGTGACAGCTCAAACAAAACTTATTGCTATAGTCCTCAACCCCATCGAGCTGACCATTCTCATGCACCTGCATCAACGATCCGGTCGCGTAACTTTCGCTAGCCTTTTGGCTCGAGGAATTAGGAGACCCACCGCAAGCCGCCAGAGTTAGAGCAAGCACGCTTACCACCAACGCAATTGAAACCAACCGCACTTTTCTCCGATTCATGGCCACCACTCTCCTAAATGTTGGAATGGATGTAGTCGAGGCCCAAAATGTCCTTGACCGCAAGCCAGCTGAAGCATTGACCATGGCCAATACCAGAACCCATTACATTCGGCGGATACACACTGCCATAGAAAGAACCTGCGGTGTTGCCCGCCGCATACAGACCAGGGATAGGCTTGCCTTCCTTGTCAAGAACACGGCAACGCTCGTCATTCTTTAGGCCACCACGAGTCGAGGTCATGGACGAACAGTGTTTCGATGCATAATACGGCGGAGTATCAATACCTGTCATCCATACAGCATCCTTGTAGAAGTCGAGGTCTTCACCGAGATCGCAAAGCTCGTTATAGCGATTGATGGACGCCGTAAACATTTCCTTGTCGAAACCGCAATGCTCGGCAAGCTCATCAAGAGTGTCGAACTTAAACGTCAAGCCCTTCTCGACATTCATATCGACTTCTTTTTGCGTATTGGAAGCGGTGTAGTCTTCGACCATATAGCCGTCCTTTGGCCACTTCTCCTCCCACGCACTATCCCAAATACTCCACGCGCAACCATCAGGGGTGCATGTAAGCTTCGGAATCGACGGGCTCTGGAACGGCAGGTTCTCGGCCATAAGACGGCGACCAGCGCCATCGACCACCATAACGCCCGGAACCGATGCTACGCCTGCATAGAAATGAGTGCCCTCGAGGAAGTCCGGCAAAGTGCCGTCCATCATAACCGCAGCGAAAGGCCACAAGTCGCCGCAAGCGAACTCATCCATATCAGCGCCAATCCACATGCCCATCTTCTGGCCGTCACCAGTGTCGTTGGCATTGACGTTGTAGCGGATAATCTTGCTGAGGGACCTATTGTAATATTCCATCATTTCATGATCGGCGCCCATGTCGCCCGTTGTGAGGAGAACGCCCTTAGATGCGTTATAACGTACATATTCTTCGTTCTCGTTCTTGGCAATAACGCCCGAACAGCGCCCATCGCTATCTCGAATCAGCTGAACAGCCGGGCTATTGTAATGGAAGGTCGCGCCGTGATCGGTTGCGTACTTCTCCATGACACCAGTCCAGTCAACAGGATTACCCGTAGCAAAGAAGCTACCATCTTCGTGGGTGAAGAAAATCATCTGGGAAAAAGCCTGCCACAGGGGGTTTGCGCCCGCCATACCGATACCATCATTTGTAATCTTGTACTCGAGAGATGCCGCAGGGACCAACTGATATCCCTCATCATTGAAAATCTTCTCGAGCCAATTGATGTACTCAGCCGAGTTGTCAAACCAAAGCCCGTAAGAAGACATGCGACCCTGAACGCCATTCGTAATAGCCCAAGTCGAAGTTACGAACTCCTTGCGATCAGTTGTCAAATCGTAACGCTTTTGAAGGTCGGAGTTGAAGCCAGCCGTGCAAAGACGGAACAGCCCATACGTGCTGCCTTTTTCGAGCACATGAACATCGGCCCCATTTTCAGCTGCAAGCATAGCTGCGGGCAAACCACAGATACCAGCACCGCAAATTACCAATTCGCAATCGATCGTCTCAGCAATCTCGCTATCGGGAATTGGATCCGGCGCAGTAAGAAAAGCGGGCTCCGTTGAGCCTGGCGCCTGGGCTCCATTTTCACCAGCAGGCGCAGCCGCCTTGCTTTCAGCGTCTCCGGACGAACAGCCCGCAAGACCAACCGCCGCCAACGCGCCAGCGCCTGCCATCCCCGCCAAAAAATTTCGACGCGTAACTTCGATAGACATACGACTCCCCTTCCAACACATCCGCTATGCGGAAACTTCATCGAGCCTACCCCACTAACACTTTGGCTCGATCCCTACAGGGAACCTATCGCACCCAGGCACCCTAACCTAAGACCTAGGTAATTGATGTTTTGGGTTATATTACATAACCCAATCACTGAACAGGCAAAACAGTAACTCTGCTAATCAAAATAAATAAAGGAAAGACAATTAAGGTTAGGGCATCTAATCGCAAAACATGACATAATTAGCCAGGGAGGGGACACCGGCAAAAGAGGGAACCATGGATAAGGAATCCACCGAACATAGTCAGCCAACCATAAATACGTTGCTTGTCTACATAAGCTACTGGTACTTACTCGGTCCAGCGTTCGGTATATCAATCCAACTTTATATCAACTATCGATTCGGCCTTATAAACCTTGCGCGCGGAATAACCTATCCCGACGTAATTTGCATTACGAGCTGCATGATTCTTGCAATCTACGTTGTGCTATCGAAGCCTTTCGAAAGCAAACTTTTTAGCCGAAGGATGATAATCATATCTGGAATAAGCGGACTTGCTGCAATCCTGCTCATGGAGATTCCGACCCTCGCCAACCAGCCGACACCCTTAATCGGGCTGTTGGGCTCTATTTTTTTCTCCGGCTTCCTTATGACACAAATACTCATATGGCTTAGCGTGTTTGCAAAACATGACAATATAATCGTTTTAATATACACACTCGCATCTACGGTGCTTTCCATCAGTTTGTCGTGGTTCGCCATTGGACTATGCGGCGCTCGGCTCGTTTGCTTCCTCGTCGCGATTATCCTGTGCTCAATGGGCCTAACCCACATCAGCATTCGCAAAACCACCGAAATCGGCGCATTCCACGAAAACGAACCCAATCTCAGAGCGTCAGCCGAAAGAGGCTTACTTGGTGTGACGTTTTTCTTTGGTGTAGGCGTAATGTACACAACATGCTTTGTTTCGCTCGAAGACTTCCACAACACGCACGATTGGACAGTCGCTATTTATTCCGCAGTCCTTATAGCCGCCGTTTTCTTCTTCTCGCGCAGAATCAAAATCACCACCCTGTATTACATAGCTACGCCTATCACGATTTCCGGAATCCTCCTTGCCCTGTTCAATCAACAGCTTGTCAGCCTGCCAAAGCTACTAACGGGCGTAGGATTCTTTACTTATTTGGTATTCGTAATTGCACTGTATTGCGCCTTAATCCGCGAACGAAACTCAAAATCAATCCAATCATCATGCCTGCTCGTACTCGGCTTATACTTGGGGTTGTTTACAGGGCGGCATCTATTCAGCACCACCGAAATCCTCGCAACGAATGAAACGGGCACCCTGCTCCACGTTTTCGTGGCAACGGCAATCGTCACCATGCTTATCATTTGCGCCATGATAGGCATCCGAGTCACAAGCACCGTCGTGTCCACCGAGCTGTCCCGTGCACAATTCGACCACGTTACATCATTCGGAAGCAGTGATTTTGCAGCGCGGATTGCATCCATCTACAAATTAACCAGCAGAGAAGCTGAGGTGCTGAATCTGCTTCTAAAAGGCAAATCCGTTCCTGAAATCTCAGAGGAACTCATCGTTGCCAACGGCACCACAAAAGCCCATATCAACAATATCTACAAGAAGCTCGGAATCCACTCAAAAGAGGAACTGTTCGCCATGACGCCCTCGCTCTTACGATAGCTTCTATGGGCCAAACAAACCGAGCGAGCCCCTTTCCGCAAGCGCCACTCTCCCGTCCACATATCCGGGCCATGCGGCTCGCCCTTCACCGAAAATTGAGCCCTAGGGCGGTATGAGCGGGGCATTCCCTCTTATATAATGGCACGTAATCGCAAAGCTATCGAAGCCGGATTGTATCCGGCGCCGTTTACGCCTCTTTGCGAACCCGCCAAAACGAGAGGAACGTCATGAGCAAGACACGGAAACTAATGGGCTTTGCCGCGGCGCTTGCCTTCGCCATGGTGATGCTACCGGCATCGGCATTCGCCGATACGACGCAGTACGACCTATTCGTCAACGGCGAGCAGTTCACCAGCGAAAGGCTCACCATCGAATGCGGCGAGGGCACGGCGACATACGATCCCGCAACGCAAACCCTTGCACTGAATAACGCGGCCATCACGAATGCAGCCGATTATGGCGGCATCAAATCGAAGCTGACGGGCAATTTGACCATTACGCTTCAAGGAAGCAATTACATCACCTTTGACAACAATATGGGCATCATGGCCTCAGGGAATATCGCAATTCAGGGCCCAGGCAGCCTCACAATTAATGTTGCGGGAGAAACCATGGACGGCATGAGCGTTACCGGCGATGTTTCGGTGCGCGGAACGAGTCTCGCCGTTAACGCCCCTGGCGGCGTTGGCATCGCAAGCAACGGCACGGTCTCGATTGACAACGCGCAAGTCACATCTGCCGCGTTGTATGCGGGCATCGACGCCATCAACCTCTTTATCGAAAACAAAAGCGTGGTCGATATCTCTGCAGCTGAAGATAATTGCAACGCCGCGTTCATCAGCTCCCGCGGAGGCACAACGGGGGGGGCGACCTTCGCATTACGAACTCTAGCGTTGTAGCGAAAAGCTTCTTCCCCGGCTTGTTCGCCGACGGCAATTTGGCTATTAGCGGCGGCTCCGTCCAATCGACCTCTACCGCCAATTCCGCCTTGTGGGCGAGCGGTGACTTGACTATTGGCAATAATGCGCACGTTGCGCTCGACGGCAAATACCCCTCTGGCTGCGATGGCAACTTCACGGTCTACGCAGCTGAAATCGACGCCAAGAACACTAACGATGACAATATTCCGGCGCTCTTTGACAACCTCGCCATTGGCAACGATTACGACCTGACGTACGCCGTCGCCGTTGATGACGAAGGCGCAACCATCGACCTCATCAAGCACGACGGCGCCGAGCAGGCCAAACGCTTCCTGCATCTCTACAAGAACATCCACTTCATTACCGGCGAGAAGTCTGCCACTTATTCCTTCCCCTTCACGAAAGTCGTTAAGAAAGACGGCGACATCGCACCTAAGCCTCAGGAATTCGAGCTCGAAATCTTCAACGTCGGCGTTGGCCAAATTGAGGATTATGCCGACGTAACCGTAACGGCAACCGTCGCTACGAATGGCGCAGGCGAATACGAGGGCCTTCTCACTATCCAGGGTCCGAAGAGCCAGGTTCGCGACATGGCCCGCGAGGGTTTTTGCGTACGCGAGAAGAACACGGGCGTGACGAACTGGACCTACTCCGACGCCGTTTACCAGATCTTCTGCCATGAACACGAGATCGCGACCGACGGCCAGTCCGTCATTCAGTCTAGCTACGAGATTTACCCCGTTAAGCTCGTAGAAACCGACAACGGCGCGTTCTACGAGAAAACGCAAGATACGCCCGTCGCGAGCATGGCGTTTGAAAACGTCTATACAGAAAAGGCCGCTCCCGCCGCGAGCGACAAGCCCGCAACCACCGATAAACCGGCCGCCAGCACCAAGCCTGCAACGAATAACAAGCCCACCGCAGGAAACATTCCCCAAACGGGCGATAGCAGCGCTTTGGCCATCGAATTCGCTGTGCTGCTAATGGCGGCAGGCGCTTTGACGGTCGCAATCGCTGCCAAGAAGATGCGCAAAGGACGCGACGTCCGCTAGGGCGCCAGGGGCACCAAACGGAGCGGTTGCCGAAGCATGACGTGACGCTCGCCAGAGCATAATGTGTCGCGACCGACAAGACGTCTCAACCAGCATAACGCGCCGCGACCAGCGAAACGCGTCGTAGCCGGCAAAATAAGGGGCAACCGCTTGGGCGAAACTTAACCGGTCGCCCCTGAACAAAACACGCATTGCACCAAGAAGCCCGATCAGTGTTTCCATCACCGAGCGGGCTTCATTGCCTTCAATAAACACAACGGCTACTTCGCCAGGCGTTATACACTTTCATGAGCGAGTTTTCGACGCAAGGCTACACTTTTATGAGCGACTTTTCAGAGATTTTCGCACTTTTATGAGCGAGTTTGAAACGAATCGCCCGCGTTTGACCATCGCACCTGATAATGCTCGTAGCGTTTAACAGGTGCCGAGAACGGAATCCCCATCACCGGCCGGCGCGAAGGAACGCGGCTTTGCCGGTGCGGGGCGCAAACACAAGATCCACCGGCCCGAAGGCTCGGAGCGCTGCTTCAAGCATGAACGCCAGGCCCTAGATTACCAATGGCGGTGGTTTTGACCACAATCAGCGTCGAGATGGTCAAAACGCCCGTCATTCGCAAATCCCATTCCAGCGAAACCCCTTCGAAGCCCTCCTAGGCGCTTCGAAGGATGGCTCGATTCCGCAAAACCCCAGATGGGCAAGATTTCAAAAGCAAGAGTTGCGGATCGGGCGAGCTTGGCGAAGATGGACCTAACATTGAAGCGTGCGAAAATTTGCGAATGGCGGCGGTCTTGACCACCTCTTCGCATATCCTGGTCAAAACCGCCGTCATTTGCAAACGCCGCCTTCTCAAAACCTGCTAGATGCTACGAGCATTTAGCAGGTTTTAAAGCGCAAACGACCAAGAACCATAATACGCTAGGGCTCTCACCACTGACCTTTTTCAAACCAGGCCACTTCGCCCTTGTCACACGCACCCAGCAGGCGTTTCAGAAGAAAGGCAGCAAAATACGGCATCGTGAAAATGCTGTTCTCGAAGCCGACGTTGCCCGAAGTCAATTTCAAGCCGAAATGAATATCGGGATACGAATCCGACGCAATAAGCGTGCGAAGCGATTTCGAAGTGCCATTCTTCGCCTTCACTTCAACCGGCACGAGGCTCGACTGGGTCCTCACAAAAAAATCCTCTTCAAGCGTCGAATTCTCGCGCTTGTAGTAGAACAGCGGACAGCCGCTCTTCACGAGAGCTTCGCCGACGATACATTCATAGAGCGCGCCTTTGTACACGCCTAAATTGCGATTCGTCCGAAAGTCTTCGCTCGCCTCGTCATCGAGCATCGCGATGAACAAGCCCGTATCGCCAAAATAGAGCTTGTATTTGTTCTCTTCGTAATTCCCCCTCAACGGCAGCTCGGGAAAAGAAAGGCATCGGCACACGTTGACCATGCCCGCCATTTCAAGCCGTTCGACGCAGCCGTTATAGTCTTTGAACCGGGCGTTTTTCGCCACCTTGCTCATTTGGAACTTCTTGTTTTCCTTCGCGAGCTGCGCGGGAATGTGATTGAAAACGTTCAATATACGCCCTTTATCCAGGCCTTCGGCGTATTTTTGAATGTCTTCGCGATAGTCCAGCACCAATTGTCGCTGGGTTTGAAGCGATCCCTCGAATGTGTTTCGATCAATATACGAGCGCACGACATCGGGCATGCCGCCAAGAGCGCAATAGTCCAGAAAGACGTCCATGAGCGCTTTATGCTGCACATTCGTAAATGGTCGCGCCTCGATAAGGTGCGCGAGCATCTCATCAACGATCGAATCGTCATACCCCTTCGCCCACAGGAACTCCTCGAAATCGAGAGAGCGCATTTCGAAATCGGTTTTGTGACCTACGCTATTACTCTCGATTCTCTGGTAGTTAATCCCGAGCATCGAACCGCTGCATATCACGTCAAAGCGGGCGTCTTGTTTGAAGAATTTCAGCGTCGTCGAAATTTCGGGGAACTCCTGCAATTCGTCAAAGAATAAGAGCGTTCTTCCTTCAATGAACCGTTTTGCAGGGTCCAAAAGACTGATGTTACGTACAATGTCCGCCGCTGAATAGCTATCTTCGATAATCGATTTGTATTTAGGCTCTTCGACGAAATTGATTTCTATCACGGAATCGTAGTTGGCTAAGCCGAATCGACGAATTGATTCGGTTTTCCCAACCTGCCTCGGGCCTTTTACAACGAGGGGCTTTTTGTCTGAATCGCTCTTCCATTGTTCAAGAAAAGCATCGATTTTGCGTCTCAGATATGTCATTCTTCGCTCACCACTTTATAATAACTCCTTTATCAGGAATTATACATTTTTATGAGCGAGTTTTCGACGCAGGGTTGCACTTTTATGAGCGAGTTTTTAGCCTTCTCCTACACTTTTATGAGCGACTTTACCGTTTTTTTGCACTTTCATGACCGAGTTTGAAATGAATCGCCCGCGTTTGATTAACACGATCTGTCAAACGCTACAAGCATTTAACAGGTGCACCCCACAATGCAAGGAGGCCGCCCCGCAGGGCGGCTTCCTTCGATTCGTGGTTCTGTTAGAGATCCATATCGTCTTTTCGGACACGCATGCTAGAGGTCCAGTCCTTTGGAATGCACCCATCGACAACCGAGAGGACGGTATGCCATGCCCAACCCAGCCGCCAAGCACACCGACGAACTCAGACGCGAGTTGGCCGGCGGGCCCGACCCCAAGACGGAGGACCGCGAGCTTCGCGAGGCGAAACCTTGACTAGCCAAACTGTAGGCCATGCGCCGGATGCTCACCACCGAAATTCATTGGCGGCTTATCTCAGACTGCAATGGTCGCACGCATTCGCGCACAATGCCGAACAGCCCTAATCAAGACACCCCAACGGCTCGAGCGCGCGTTCCAGGATACCGTGCATACACGCGATAGCGACGCCGTAATTCACCATAGGCACGCCGCTTTGCGAAGCCACCTTCTGGCGCCATTCCATTTCCTTGGCGTTCAGCATGCAGCCGCCGCAATGCACTACCACATCAAACCTATCCAGGTCAGAAGGAAAATCGCGGCCCTGCGTGAATTCGAACGCCGGGCTCGCCCCGCAATAATTGCGAATCCATGCAGGCATTTTCACCGTGCCGATATCTTCACATTGGCGATGATGCGTGCATCCTTCGGAAATAAGCACGCGGCTTTCGTCGGTCAACGACGCAAGCGCCTGCGCGCCCTGAACGAGTGCGCGAAGGTTGCCCTTGTAACGCGCCATAAGAATGGAAAACGACGTGAGCAAAACGCTTTCGGGAACGATGCGCGCCACCTGGCCGAAAACCTGCGAATCGGTAATGACAAGCCGGACGTTGCCCAAACCGGCCATCGTCGCCTCCAACTGCGACGGCTGACATACAACGGCAACCGCGCGTGCGTCCAACACGTCGCGCAGAACCATCTGCTGCGGCAAAATAATGCGGCCTTTGGGAGCAGACGAATCGATGGGCACAACCAGCACCACAACATCGCCCGGCGAAAGCAAATCGGCAACGAGGCGCTGCGGGCGCTGCGCAGTGGCGGCGATGCGCGCGAGGCATTCCTTCAAGGCGTTAACGCCCTGCCCCGTACGCGTGCTCACGAGTATTTCCGTGTGGGCGGCAGCGTGTTGGTCGGCATCTGGGACGACGTCGTTTTGAACCGCGCGTTCCTTCGAAATCGCAACGCTGCTCGCAGAACGTTCGTCCAAAGCATGCGGACAATCGCCACCAACGCCAACGCAGCTCTCACCAGCGCCACCATTGCTCGCGGCCCCATTCAGTACATCGGCCTTGTTGCGCGCGACGACATAAGGAATGCCACGCTGTTCGAACAGGCCAACGAGCTCGCGCTCAGCAGCCAGCGGAGAGCGCCCGGCAACGCTTACGAGCACGGCAACGTCGCAGCTGCGCAGCACGTCGCACGCCCGCGAAATGCGCTGCTGGCCCAAATTGCCCACATCGTCGATGCCGGGGGTGTCGATAATTTCCACAGGGCCCAGCGGCAGCAGCTCCATGGCTTTTCTCACCGGGTCGGTGGTGGTTCCGGCAACGTCGCTCGCGAGCGCCACCTTCTGTCCGCACACTGCGTTCACCAGGCTGGATTTGCCCGCGTTGCGCACACCGAAGAAGCCTATGTGCACGCGCTCGCCCGAAGGCGCCAACGAAAGCCCACCGCCTCCGACAGATGCTGCGCCAAAACCGGTATCAACCTTCGCTGCAGACATTGCTCCGCCCCCCGTCATCAAACTCGTTTAGAACCTCTGGTCGCGCATGCCCTCGTGCGTAATGGCGTAAATCGCCTCGGCGCACGCATGACGGCGCTTTTCATCCTTGATTTTGAACAGCTCTTGCTCCAGCAGCGCGAAACCCTTCTGGAACGTGTCGGGCGATGCGTAGTCGATCAAATATTCCGCAAGCGTGATAAGCGCATTGGGGTGGCAATAATTCAAAATCTGTCCGCTTTTGCAGAAGCTCATGAAGCGGTCGCCCGTGCGGCCGGCGCGATAGCACGCCGTACAGAAACTGGGCACGTGCTTCTGGTCGATGAGCCACGATATCACCTCGTCAAGCGTGCGTTGGTCGCTGACGTCAAACTGCTCGGTGTCGTGTGGGCGCACCTGCTCAATATAGCCGCCCACGCTCGTACGGCTCCCGCCCGAAATTTGGCTGATGCCGTATTGCAGGGCCTTTTCGCGCACGTTTTGGCTTTCGCGCGTGGAAATAATCATGCCCGTGTAGGGAACGGTAAGGCGAATAAGCGCGATGATCTTCTCGAACATCTCGTCGGGAATGCCGTTGTCGAACGAATCGGGGTCGATATCCATGGCAGGCTTCACGCGCGGCACGCTGATGGTATGCGGCCCCACACCATGCACCGCCTCCAAATGCTCGGCGTGCATAATGAGCCCCGCGAACTCGTACCTATAGCTTTCCAGCCCGAACAGCACGCCCAAACCCACGTCGTCTATGCCGCCCTCCATGGCGCGATCCATAGCCTCGGTATGCCAGTTGTAATCGCTTTTCGGACCAGTGGGGTGAAGGCGCTCATAGCTTTTCTTGTTGTAGGTTTCTTGGAACAAGATGTACGTGCCAATCTCGGCTTCCTTCAGCATGCGGTATTCCTCCACCGTGGTTGCCGCGATGTTCACGTTCACGCGACGGATGGAGCCGTTTTTATGCTTCACGGAATAGATGGTGCGCATCGACTCCAAGATGTATTCGATGGGGTTGTGCTTCGGGTCTTCGCCCGCCTCGATGGCAAGGCGCTTGTGACCCATATCCTGCAGGGCGATAACTTCCGCGCGAATTTCATCCTGTGTAAGCTTGCGGCGCGGAATTTCGCGGTTCTTCGCGTGGTAGGGGCAATACAAGCAGCCATTCACGCAATAATTCGAAAGGTACAGCGGCGCGAACAGCACGATGCGATTGCCGTAATACGCCTGCTTCACATCGTGCGCCAATCGCTTTATTGCATCGTTGACGCCCTTGTTTTCGCAGGCCAAAAGCACGCTTGCCTCGCGATGCGTGATCATGGCCCCGTGGTCGGCCGACGGGTGCAAATGGGGCTTGCACTTCTCGAGAATGCTGTAGCACAAATCCAAATCGTGCTTATGCGCGTCGGCGTAGGCCAATGTTTCAAGAATCTCTTCGTCGTTGATGAATTCGTCGGCACACAGCGACTGCGGATCATATTGAGCGCCCATGGCGTTGCTCCTCTCTGGTTTCAAGCCGAATTGTTTGCGGAAGCGGCGCGACATCGCCCCTATCCACCACCAGCTGGTAGCCGATGGAAAGCATGCGCGCGCCCAGGCAGCCGCGGCATTCGGCGGCTTCCTCGCCCGTGCAAATTTTGTTGTCGTAGAGGTCGTAATCTTTGCGATGGGCCACAGGCGACAAATTGGGCATCACCACGTTCGCGCCCGAAAGTATGCCCAGTTCACGGCCGCGCGCATCGATGGTTCCCAGCGCCGTGGTGGCCGGAAGCAGCACGTTGGGAACAACAATGCGAATGATGGAAAGCACATAGCAGGTAAGCTCGACGCTGCCCTGCGGGTACGACGCGAAAGGCGTGGCGTGGTGGGGTATGAAGGGGCCGATGCCGCACATCTCGGGCTTGAACAGCTCGATAAACTTCAAGTCACGCGCCAAGTCGGCGGCCGTTTGAAACGGCGCACCCACCATGAAGCCCGCGCCCACGGCGAAGCCCGCCGCACGCAATTCGCCCAGACAGCGCATGCGATTGTCGAACGACATGCTGGAGGGGTGCCAGCGCGCATACAACTCGGGCGACGCCGTTTCATGCCGAAGCAAATACCGCTCGGCTCCCGCCGCGCGCAGTCTAGCATAGCTTTGGGAGCTGCGCTCGCCGAACGAAAGCGTCACCGCACAATCGGGGTGCGCCTCGCGAATGCGCGAAACCACGCCGCACAAAACGTCATCGGTAAAAAACGGGTCTTCGCCGCCTTGCACAACGAACGTGCGAAAGCCCAGTTCATAGCCATTGTTCGCGCATTCGACGATCTCGTCGGGCGAAAGCCTGTAGCGGCGCGCAGCGCGATTCGAGCGACGAATGCCACAGTACAGGCAATCGTTTTTGCAATAGCTCGACGCCTCGATAAGCCCGCGCGTGAACACTTTGGTGCCGTATACGCGCTTGCGCACCTCAACCGCGTGGGCCGCAAGCTGTTGCGCGATCTTCGGCGTGCGCTGCGCCACAAGCAGCTCGTATTCGGCGAGAGAAAGCGAGCGCTTGCGGCACAGCTTCTCGACGAGACGCTCAACGCCAAGCTCGGTATGTTGCTTCCCGCACACCTACAAATCCCACTGGGATTGGTCAGTATGCAGCAACTCTTCCGCTACCTCAGACAGAGGATGGCCCAACAAGGAATCGTAGAGCGCCTTAATATCGGGGTTTTCGTGCGAATAGCGCAGCGTGTCGGCCCCATCGAGAGAATTCAGCACGTTCGCGCGCTCGGCAGCGAGCTCGCCGTTGAAGGCGATGGGTTGCCCGCCTCCGCCCACGCAGCCACCTGGGCACGCCATGATTTCCACGAAATCGTAGCTCGCCTCGCCCGAATCCAGGGCGTCAAGCAGTTTGGACGTGTTCTCCAGGCCGCTCGCAATGGCAATGCGCAGCGTCATATTGGCAATGCAAAGCTCTTTATCGACCCAAGGTTTATCGGGAGTTGCCGCCTTGGTGTCGCACGCGCTGAAATCGGGGTTTTGGCCCGTGAGGAAGAACGCAGCCGATCGCAGAGCTGCTTCCATCACGCCGCCCGTGCGCCCAAAGATGGTTCCGGCGCCCGTGGACAGCCCCAACGGGTCGTCGAATTTCTGCTCGTCAAGCGCGGCGCAGTTTACGTTGAACATGCGCAGCATGCGGTCGAACTCGCGCGTGGTAAGCACAGCGTCGACATCCTGGCCCGCCGCCGTGGAAAGCTGCGAAACCCCGGCCTCGTATTTTTTCGCCACGCACGGCATAACTGACACCACAAACACGTGTTTGCCCTGCTCGTTAGCCTTTTCCGACAGCAGCCTCTTCGCCACCGCGCCCAGCATTTCGTGCGGCGATTTGCTTGTGGAAAGCTGTGAAACGTACTTCGGGTAGTGCTGCTTAGCGAAACGCACCCAGCCGGGACAGCAGCTCGTGAACATGGGGCGCGGCTTATCCTGCTTCACCCACTCAATGAATTCGTTCGCCTCTTCCATGATGGTCAAATCGGCCGCGAAATCGGTGTCGTAAACGTAATCGAACCCCAGCGCGCGCAGCGCTGCGACCATGCGGTCCTGCGTGGCCACCTCGCGGGAAAGGCCCACGCCTTCACCCCATGCCGAGCGAATGGCCGGCGCAACCTGAACGACGGTAACTGTTTCGGGGTCGGCCAAGGCGTCAAGCACAACATCCACGTCGTCGCGTGCGGTAAGGGCGCCCGTGGGGCAATGGGTAATGCACTGACCGCACAGGGCACAGCCGGAATTGGCGATGGTCGCCCCGCCCGCCACGCGTACGCCGCGGTTGGCCGCAGGGCCCGCAGCTTCCCACACGGCGCAATGCTGAACCTTGGCGCACTCGGCCACGCAGCGCATGCAGCGCACGCATTTCGTGGCATCGCGCTGCAGGGGGAACGTCTCGTCCCACGCCTCCCAATGGTACACGGGGGCATACTCGTCCTCGCTCACACCCAAATCGGCGGCGAGGCGCTGCAGCGCACACGTTCCGCTGCGCTTGCACGACGTGCATTCGCCGCGATGCCCCGCAAGCATGGTTTCCACGTTCGCGCGGCGGGCGGCAACCACGCGTGGCGTGGCCGTGCGAATACACATGCCTTCACAAACCGGCGTGTTGCACGCGGCCACCAAGCCGTCTTCGCCTTCAATTTCAACAACGCACACGCGGCACGAGCCTATCTCGTTGATTTTCGGCATAAAGCACAGCGTCGGAATGTCGATTCCGGCCTGCTTCGCCGCCTCAAGAACGGTAGCGCCATCGCAAACTTCCAGTGCGATTCCGTCAATGGTCACATTACACATATTGGACCCTTCCCCCATCAACAACACCGCATCCGAAATGATCGCAACGCAAGCAACGACGCGCTTCCTGGAATGCTTCCTCGGCCGTCATCTCAACCTCAACCGCATCGAAATCGGCGCGACGCTCACGCGCGGGGCGCTCTACGATATTTACGCGCCCACAGGGCGTACGCCAATTCGCCGCCGGATCGGGAGTCTTCACGCCACAATCAAGAACATGGTCAAACCCCAGGTAATCGTCGATATTGCGTGCAGCGACCTTGCCAGCGCCAATGGCGATAATCACGGTTTTTGGGCCAACCTGGCAATCGCCGCCCACGAACACGTTTGGCAGCTCACCGATAGACTTCAAGCCGTCATCGGCTTCGAAATAGGTGCGGTCGGCCTGCATGCCCGCTTCTTCGAACGGGGCGCTTTCAATATCCTGGCCCACGGCAATAAGCACTATGTCGGCTGGAATGCGCACAAGCGGCTTGCCAGCCGTCTGCGGCGCCGGGCGCCCACGCTTCACGGGGCCGATGAATTGGGGCTGCGTATACAGCGCCGATACATGGCCGCCTTCGACTTCAATGTGGTCGGGCGCTTGCAGGGTCATCATCTCTATGCCCTCTTGCATGGCGGAATCAATTTCCGCGCGAAGGGCGGTCATGTCTTCCAGGCGACGGCGATAGGCCACCGTCACGCTCTTCGCTCCCGCGCGCACACTGGTGCGGGCGCAGTCCATAGCAACGTTGCCGCCGCCAATAACCACCACGTCTTTCCCCGAGAAATCAGGATACTCGTCGTCGCCGATCTTCGTAAGCAGCTCAACCGCACTCATAACACCCTCGGCATCGGCTCCATCGAGCTTCAGCGTCTTGCCGCCTTGCGCTCCGATAGCCACATACACGGCGTCGTATTCCGCAGACAGGCGCTTCATGGCGCAGGCGTCGATCTTCGTCTGTTCATGCACCACGATATTTCCCGTGGAAAGAATCGCGCGCACGTCGGCATCGAGCTTCTGGCGCGGGAAGCGGTAGGCCGGAATGCCATAGCGCATCATGCCGCCGAGCTGCTTGCGCATCTCGAACACGTGAACCTCGTGACCCATCAGCGCGCAGAAATACGCACAGGTAAGACCCGACGGGCCGCCGCCGACAACGGCAACCTTCTTGCCCGTGGGCGCAGCCGGCGCAGGCGTGGGCACGGTATCGGCCGCAACCTGGTCGACGGCGTATTTCTTCAAGCCGCGAATATTCACCGGCGCGTCGATGATGGCGCGGCGGCAGCGATTTTCGCACGGATGCTCGCACACATACGCGCATGCCGTGGGAAACGGGTTGTCTTTGCGCACCATCTTGATGGCTCCCGCGCAATCGCCCGCGCCCGCCAGGGCCACATAGGCCGGCACGTCCACATGCGCCGGGCACAACGTTTCGCACGGAACCGTTTGACCGACGCCGCTTCGGCATTCGCCGCGCTGCACGTGGCTTTCGAACTCGCCTTTGAAGGCATCAAGCCCGTCAAGCAACACCTCGGCCGCATGCCAGCCAATGGCGCAATCGGCGGTATCGCGAATTACCTGCGCCTGTTTCCGAATGCGAGCAAGCGCATCGGGCGCAGCGTTGAAATCCAGCACATCCTCGAGCAGCGCCGCCAGCCGGGGAATTCCCTCGCGGCACGGCACGCATTTCCCGCACGTTTGGCAACCGCTTGCGCGAAGCAAGTCAAGCTGAAGCGCAACCGCGCACATGCCCGGTGGGGTTGCCCCTATCCTGCGTTCATATTCGTCCAAAAACGCGCCGAACTTGCCATCGTCTTTGGCGCGCGGCGCAACCGACAGTTTTGCCATGCTTCCCCCTTTATTTGCATTGGGCCAATGCCTCGGCGCCCACGAGCGGCACCCATCGCGGCCTCCGCCCGCAGCGGTACGCAGCCGCGAGCGACATTTTCAAAAGGCGGCATTGAGCGCCTGCCGTTGCGACACAGCGACCCCGTCCGCTACGGCAGCCATGTCGCAACGGCAGGCGGGAATGGCTCCCGCCATTCCGATGCTCGCCCGAACTTATTCAATAAAAGCCCGCTGATCGAACCTGACGTGCCTGCTCGACCAGCGGGCGCAAGCGGCGCAACACCGCCGAAGGAGCCTAGATCATGCGCGCAACCGCATACCCCGCATGCGTTGCATCGGGAATCTCGGCAACCTTCTTGCAGTCGCCCGCCATGTAAACGTCCATGTCGCTGATTTCTTCGAGCTGCTCGGCGAAACCGGGGCGGTTCAAATAGCCGGCGGAAATAACCACGTTCTCGGTGGGAAGTTCGACCTTTTCGCCATACTGGTCGATCGCGATGGCCGAAGAATCGGTGACGCCGTCAAGACGATAGCCGGTCATCAGCTTCACGCCCAGCTGGTGCAGGCGAATGGTGTACTCGATGTCCATCTGGCACCCAGCGGGGTTCAGGAATTTCGTGCCGCGCTTCACGATGGTGACGTCCATTCCCTTCTCGGCCAAATCCAGGGCGATTTCCGCCGTGGTGGTGGCGCCGCCCACAACAACGGCCGATTTTCCTTCCACCTTCTTGGAGCCGTAGAGGAAATCGATTCCCTCGGTGACGATGGGCTTGTCGATGCCGGGAACGTTCAGCTTGCGCGGCTCGCCGCCAATGGCAACAATGCACGCGTCGTAGCCGCCATCGGCAATATCTTGGGGCGTTACCTCTTGCATGCGCACATCGATGTGCTGCTTTTCCAGCTGCTTGCGGTAGTAGTCGATGAAGCGGTTGATGTCGGCCTTGTACCACGCGGCGCCGGCCTCGATCATCGTGCCGCCAATCTCGCGCTTCTCGAACACGGTTACGTTATGCCCACGCTGCTTCAGCGTAAGGGCCGCCTCGCACCCTGCGGGGCCCGCGCCCACAACGGCCACGTTCTTGGGTGTTGCAGCTTTGGGGTAGAGTTCCTCGTAGTAGTGGAACAACGTGGGGTTCACCGCGCATGAAATGGGGTGATGCCCCAGAATGCCGCGGTCGGTGCAGCCGATTTGGCAACGGATACACGGACGAATGTCATCTTCGTGGCCCGTGCGCGCCTTTTCCACCCACGCCTGGTCGGCCAAGCACTGGCGCGCGGTGCCGATGAAGTCGACCTTGCCGTCGGCCAGGATTTTCTCGGCCGCCTCGGGCGACTGGATGGCGCCCGTCACCATAACGGGAATGCGCACCTGTTCCTTAACCTGAGCGGCCATGTCGGCGCAATACGACCAGGGGTAGAAGCTCGTAGAGAAGTTCGCCGTCACGTGCGTCGCAGTAACCAGGTTCAGCAAGGCAACGCCCTCGCGCTCCAGCACGCGACAGGTGTCGATGCATTCCTCCAGGCGAATGCCGTCGGGCTCGCAGTCGTCCATATCAAGCTTCACGCTTACGGGGAAATCGGGGCCAACGTAGCGCTTGATGGCGCGAATTACTTCAACAAGGAAGCGCTGGCGGTTGAACAGCGATCCGCCATAGATGTCGTTTCGCTGGTTGTCGTGCGGCGAAAGAAAGTTCGTGGGCAGGCATCCGCATGCGCCATGAACTTCAACAATATCGAAGCCGGCCTGCTTCACGCGCGCGGCGGCCTGGCCGTACTGCTCTTCGATTTCGTGGATCTCGTCGATAGTCAAGGGACGCGGAACCGTCGCGCCCGCGTTAATCATAATTTCGGGAAGAACTGCCGAGGGCGCAACCACGTTGTCGCCGCCGGCAAAGCCCATGTCGCGGCCGGGGTGCGCGAGCTGCATGCCCGCAACCGCGCCGTGGTCGTGCATGGCCTGGGCAATCATGGAAAGCCCGGGGATGTAGGTGTCATCGTATGCCGCAAGGCCCATGTGATAGCCGTCCACAATAAGGCAATTGTCCAAAAACACAATGCCCGGGCCGCCCTCGGCGGCCTCGGCAGCGTGCTTGATGTTGCGATCGGACACGTCGCACAGCCTGCCGACATTAAGGTAAGTGCCCATGGAATTGCGAATAACGCGGTTCTTGGTGGTAACCTTGCCCACTTTGCCCTTCGAGAACAAATGGGGGTATTTCGCGTGCTGCATTATTGTGCTCCTTACTTCTTCATAGACTGGTTTGAAGAGTGGCGCGAAGATGCGCTAGGCGGCTTTCGCCGGATCGAAGCCCGAAATCTTCGCCGCAAGCGCCTGAACAGGCTTGAGGAAAATAAGAACGAAAACGATCGCGTAGGCAACGATGATGGGCAGGCCAACCGCAATGTCGCTCAAAGCGCCGGCAAGGCCCGACGTTCCCAAATCGGCAATGAGGAAATTGCCAATCGTAATGCACACGCCCATGCACAGCCCGAGCATCACCGAGCAGCACACGTGCATGCCCAAACCGCCCGGCTTCACCTTCAGCAAGCCCGCCAGCTTCATGCCCCACGGCATGGCGGGGACAAGCGTTCCCGCGGTAAAGCCCACGCAGAAGCTCGAGATAACCGTGCCGGCCACCAAAGCGGGGGTAACGAACTGAACGCCAATCATTGCCTGGAGCGTGAAGTCAAAGCAAACCGTAATTAGCACGCCCAAAATAATGTTCATGGCCACATTGATGATCAATGCATATCCTTGAGGACCCTTCATGGAATGTATCCTTTCCAAGGCTCGCCCCAACGACGAGGCGAGCCAACGAGAAAGGGCGCGCTCCGGCAAAGCGCAGCACGCCCTTTTCAAATGCTTCGCGAATCGTCGACGCAGGCGCTCTACTCAATTTCGCCCTGCATAGCGCCCGTCGTGGCGCCAGAGCAGCCGCCGTCAACGGGGATATTGGCGGCAGTGATCTGGCGGGCCTCATCGGAAGCCAGGAACAGGTAAGCGTATGCGATGTCGATGGGATCGATGGCTTGCTGCGTGGTTTGCGCGGCAATAAGGCCCGACGCCATTTCCTTCGGAATGTTGGACATGGCTTCGGTCCACACCAGACCGGGGGTCACGGAATTGCAGCGAATTCCGAAAGGACCGCCTTCAGCGGCGAGCTGGCGAGCAAGTGCCAGGCATGCGCCCTTGGCGGCGGCGTGGCATGCCTGCGGAGAGTTGGAGCCCTGAAGACCAACCGTGGAAGAGGTGATAATGATGTTCGCGCCGTTGCCTTCCTTCAGATACGGCCACGCGCAATTGCACACGTTGTACACCAGGTCGAGCTCGTTGCGAATGCCGTAGTTCCAGGTCTCAACGTCCATGGCCTCGAACGGCGCCATGCCCGGGTGGGAAGCGTTGTTGATGACGACATCAATGCCGCCCATAAGTTCGGCGCACTGGGCAACCCACTTCTTCACGGCCTCGTAGTCGCTCAAATCGCAATCGAAGCCGGCGGCCTTGTAGCCCTTCGCCTTCAGCTCGTCGGCGTAAGCAGCGGCGGCACCCGGAGTACGGCCAGAACCGCACACGAACGCGCCATGGGCGCACAGCAGTTCCTGCGCAACGTGGCCCACGCCCTTGGTGGTGCCGGTAAGCAGGATGCGCTTGCCCTCGAGGCGCTTTCCAACCGACTCGTCGGGAGCGATGCGCTTGCCGAAGTCGGGAGCACCCTTGAGCTTAGGAATGGTAGTCATTGCTTTCCCCTTTCAGTATGCCCCGCCCACCCCAAAAACGGGCGGGGCGCTCTATCCCCTCAAAGCGCTTTTGCGCTTAAGGTTCCAAATGAAAATGTTGAATGCGATTTACATATTCGCAATCGCGTGGCGCGCGGCGATGCGGCCCGAGGTATGGGCGAAACCGTTCGCGCAGCCGGGAATCTCCATGTTGTAGGAGTCGCCGTACAGGCCCGTGGCGTCCAAGCCGACGGCGTACAGACCCTCAATGGCATTACCATCAACGTCGACGACCTGCATGTTGCCGTTGATCTTGATGCCGCCGGCCGAGCCCATCGTGCCCGTTGCCAGCGGAATGGCATAGAAGGGAGCTTTATCGACGGCGCGCAGGTACTGCGGTTTCTTCATGAACGCATCGTCATAGCCCTTTTCGCACGCCTCGTTGTAGCTGCGCATGGTTTCGACGAACACATCCTGGGGCACGTCCATCATGTCGGCCAGTTCCTCGAGGGTGTCGGCTTTCTTCACCAGGCCCGACTCCAAATGTGCGTCGAGCTCGATAGGCAGACGGTCCATAGGCTTGTGGTACACCACGAACTCGCCGATGGCGATTTCAGAGCCCTCGGAAACCAGACGATCGATGTCGGCCTGAGAGAGAATCGACCACACAATGCCGCCGGGCTGCTTGCCGTAGTAAGACCCGATGTCGCCGATGTTTTCGGCAACCGATTCTGCCGCGAAGCGCTTGCCAATTTTATTGATCCACACACCCGGATTCACGCCCGCGCCGCCGACCTGGGAATCCATGGTCATATCGCGGCCGCCTGCCGCAAGTATCGGGCAGGTGGTAATAACAGTGGGGTCAGCGCCAGCGGAAAGAGCCAAGTCCAAGCCGTCGCCCATATTCTGCAGTGGGGTAAGCGTGTTCATGTTGTACGCCGCCGGAGCAAACCAGCTGTACTTGAAAATACGATCGGGGTTCGAGCCCATGCCACCCGTTGCCAGAATCACGGCCTTGCCGCCGATGCGCAAAGACGCGCCTTCCGACTCGGCCACAACGCCAACCACGCGACCGTCTTCAACAATCAGCTCTTTCGCGGGGGTCTCGGTGAAGATATCGACGTCAAGCTTCTGAATGGCGTCAAGCAGCACCTCTTGGCAATGGGCGCCCAAGCCCTCGGGCAAATGGAAGGTCCACAGCTCGCTGGGGTCGTCTTCCGCGGCGATGTCGCACGTCTTATACACAACGCCCAGATCGCGGTAGATGTCAATGGTCTCGGCGGCGTTCTCGACAAACGCGCGAACCACGTCGTAGTTAGCGCGCTGATGGCTGTAGCCCATCAGCTTTTCAAGGCCTTCCTTCTTAGTCGGGAAGTGGTACTTGGAAAGGCGAGGGGTGCCCAGTTCCTTTTGCACCGACGACTCGAAAGCGGCCGTGCCCTCGGCGTACATGGAAAGTCCGCCGGTTTCGGGCATTTTCTCAAGCACGACGACGTTTTTGCCGGCTCGCGCCGCAATGAGCGCAGCCGATTTTCCCGACGCGCCGCCACCTACGACGACCAGGTCATATTCAACATCGAATTCGGCCATGTTTGTTCCTCCTTGTTTATGTGCTTCCAGTTTCAACACCAGACCGAAACCGGAAATTCCCACTGTTAGAGCTGCTTAACCGCCTGGGTAAGCACGGGAAGGATTTTCGCGGCGTCACCCACGATGCCGTATGCGCACGCGCGGAAAATAGGAGCCTCGGCATCGTTGTTCACCGCAACGATGAGCTTGGAATTGCGCACGCCCGTCATATGCTGCGGAGCACCCGACGATCCGAACGTCATGTACAGGCGCGGGGAAATCTTCTGGGTAGACGTGCCCACCACGCGGTTGTGTTCGAACCAGTGGTAGTTGTCGCACAGCGGCAACGTGCAGGCCACCTCGGCGCCCAGCGCCTCGGCCAAATCGTTGATGAGCTGCAGGTTTTCCTTGGCGCCAATGCCCAGACCGACGCCTACGACCTTTTCGGCGCCGGCCAGGCCGTTTGCGCCGCCCGCATCAAGGTTGGTCGCAAGTACCTCAAGTGCCGGAGAGGGCGTCAGGTTGCCCTCTTCAACGGAGGCTTCGCCCGCAGGCTCGGCTTCGGCAACGCCATCGGCGATGGTAACGACAACTGACGTGTTACTGCCGAGCACCTCAACGGCCTCGTTGTCGGCAACAAGGCGCTCCACTTCAACCGCATCGCCGTTTCGGCACACGGCAATGACGTCGCTTGCAACCGCGGCCTTCAACGAAACCGCCACGGCGCCTGCAATGGCGCGAGCCGTGGCCTGGCTCGAAGACACGACCGCAAAAGGCTTTTCCTGCGCCGCTTTCTGGGCGACGGAGGCTGCCTCGTTTTCGGCGACGGCCTTTTCGGAATCGAACCATTCAACCGCTTCAACGCCCAAGGCGGAAACGCGCTGCGCGAGTTCCCTCGAACCGAAAACCAACGCTTTCACTGGCTCGTTCGTCCTTACAGCCACGCCCACGACGGAGGCGGCGCTCATTTCTTCGGTGATAATTGCCCAAACTGCGCTCATTACAAAACCCCCTCGCTCTTAAGAACCGAAATCAGCTGCGATACGGCCTCTTCGGGGTTAGAGCCGTCGAAGATGCGCGCAGGTGCGGTTTCGGGAGCATGGGTTCCCTGGGTTGTGAAGCACGCCTGGTCCTCGACGCTTGCGGAAACGGCATCCACGGGAAGCTTACGAGCCTGCAGAATGGCACGCATACCCGGGCGCTGCTCTTCCTCGCGGCGGGCGGCAACGGCCAGCACAGCCGGGGCGCTCACGCGCACATCCTGCGTGCCCGCGCCGAAACGGCGTGTAACAACTAGGGAATCGCCCTCGCGACGAGCTTCGTCAACAGCCAGCACGCACGGCCAGCCGAGCTCGCTTGCCAGCATGGGGGCAACCATGGGCTGCCACTCGCTATCGCCAATAACCACGGCATCCACATCGTTTTGCGCTTTGATAGCCGACGCCAGCGCGGCGGCAAGCTCGGTGGGCTGAGCCATGGCGTCAACGCCCTCGATGACCAGCGTGCGCTTTGCACCTCGGGCGGCGGCAAATGCCGTGTCGCCGCTTGCCATCGTCATACCGACAACTTCGCCTTCGCCGGCGATTTCGCAGGCAACGCGCACCACTTCATGGTCGTCGTCGCCGACGGCGGGCTTGTCGGCAAGCCATTTAACCGAGCCATCGACGCCCACGCGCTCGTCGTGCGGATCCATGGCCCATTTGAATACTGCAAGTGTCGTCATACAATCCACCCGATTCTATTTGGCATCCCAATCGCACACATCGGTCCAATCGACGCCCATGTCCAGCGCAACCTGAATGGCCGCGCCGTTGGCATCGGGGAATTCATTCACGGCAATCTCGAGGCCGTGGGTCGCAGGCTGGGGAGGAAAAATCATTTCGCGGAATTTGCCGTGATTGAACTCAACGACGGGCTTCAAGCCCTTGGCGGCGAAGGCGGCCTTGGCCTCTTCGAAGTCGTCTACGCGAACCGCGATGCCGCTGATGCCCTCGCCCTCGGTCTGGAGCTTCTGGTATGCACCGATGGCATCGTGGTCGTGCATGGGGGCCATAACCTCAATGCCGCCCGACTTGGGAAGGGCAACGCGCAGACCCATATGCTCATCGTTGTACGGGCCGTAGAAGGTCACGCCGAGCAACGCATTCAGGTCGGCGACCGCCTTATCGGCATCGGCTGCACGCAAGGCAATACGGTTGAGTTGAGCTTTCATAGTGAATCCCCTTTCGTAAGCTCACACGTATATTCGGGGCGGCATTCGCGCATCACACTCGCCCTCGTGATGCCAAACATCGAATGCCTACGCCTCATGGCTTTCATTGTGCGAGGCACAACCCGTTCTGTGGGGATAATGTGAAGGTCCCAAAGGTCCGCAAAATTGGGCCGAATTGCCCAGCTGATTTATCACATCGAACCCGCGCGCAAAAAAAAATGGCCTGCGCTTTGCGCAGGCCATCAAGGAGATTAGATGCTCGAAGCAACCGCTTGCAGCAGGGTCCTACAGACCCCTTTTCGCCGAATACACGGCCGCTTGCACTCTGTTGTTCACATGCAGCTTCTGGATGATGCTGCCGATGCATTTTTTCACCGTGGGCTCGCTTAAGTAGAGGCGCCGACTTATTTCGGCGTTCGAAAGGCCCTCTTCAAGCGCAGCAAGCACCGTTCTTTCACGATCGTCGAGCGATTCGAAATAGTCACTCGGAATCGATTCGCACCCCTCTTTGGCCGCGCCCGAGATGAGGGCGCCTTGCAACGCCGTGCCAAGCGAGCCCGAAAAAGCGATATCGCCGCAGCCCACACCCCAGAACAGCGCGCGCAATTCGGCCGAAGATATATCGTCGCGCGACCCGAAGCCCCGAGCACCCGCGCGCAAGGCGTCCAGCACGAAGCCGCTTTCGCCCATCGACGCCACAATCATAATGCGAATCTCGGGATTGGCTTCGATGATCTGGCGAACCGTGTCGGCGCATCCAACGCCGCGGAATGTAGCGCCCATCATAACGACGGCCGGGTTTTTCTCGACACACTGCGCCAGCGCTTCTTCAAGCGTCATCGCCTTTCCGACCAGGGAAAACTCATCCAATTCATTAAGAAGGGCGGCAACCCCCTCGACGAAAATGCAATCGTCGTCGGCAATGACAACCTTCAAAGGCTCGGTGCCGACGATGGAGCTGCCGCGCATCGACGTATGGATATCATGCAGCTCTTTTGACGAAGCATCCAAATAGCCCGCTCCCCGTACTTTATCGTTCATGAAATCTTGCACAATGCACCACTCCCCTATCCCCTTTTAGAGTTCTGGCATCGCATTTCGGGTTCAATTATACGTACTTTTCTGACGCGATTTTTTATCCGAAAGGATATAAAAAGGGGCTTGTCATCAGCCTCGACCAGGAAAACATCCTGCCCGCCCCTGCAGCTAGAGCCACGCCACAACAACACGCGTGCCCGCCTTGAAGCTCGCCCAGCAAACCCGCCTTCTAACGCACGAAAGCCGCCCTTGCGAGCGGCTTTCGTTGTTCGTGGTTCTGTTAGAACTTAGAGCTTGTGAACGTCGCTGGCCTGCAGCTTACCGTTCTGGCCCGTGGTAACCTCGAAAGACACGCGTTGGCCTTCGTCGAGGGTCTTATAACCGTCCATCTTGATCTCGGAGAAGTGAACGAAGAGATCTTCGCCATCGGTCTGGGAAATAAATCCGTAGCCCTTCTCGGGGTTGAACCATTTGACAGTTCCTTCAGCCATTTTCGGCCTCTTTCTCTCCCCGACATACCGGGGAAGCAATCTGCCCAGATCGCTCTGGGTCCACCAAAACCTGCCCCACCGCTGGCGATGGAACAAAACGCTTCCATCGTCCACGACGGCACGGGTGCCATTCGGTCTTACTTCGGCGATTGTTATCATTTTAGTTGGATTGCGCGGCATTTCTTTATGAATTTTGAAAACTTGCAAATCGCCAGCGAACTGTTGACAGGCGGTTAAAAAGCATCGGGCGCGCGGGAAGCCTCGACCGCCACGAATGTTCGCCGGCAACCGCGCTTCGCCCGTCGACGACAACCACCATCGACAGCGATTCAATCGAACTGCCGTGTGCAACGACGCGATGGCGCATCAATCGGCCAGGGAAACCCGGCGAAGCTAATCCTCGCCCGTAATGCCATCAGCCTCGAGCATCTCGTCGAAATCACCCATCACGGGAATCTCACCAGCAGCAGGCGCGTTAATGCCATATGCCGCCGCCAGCGCGCAAGCCTGGTCGAATCGCAGCTGAGCCGCCTGTTGCTTGCCAGCCTGTTCAAGGTAATACGACTCAAGGGCCATGCCGCGCACCAAATACTCGACCACATGCGGATCGGTTCCCGATACGCTCAGAATGCCCGCAAAGCTTTCGGGCGCCAGCCCCAGTACCACACTCGCATCCATTTCGAGCGCATTCGCGATGGCGTCTTCCACCGACGCAGCTTTCGCATCGGGGTCGTCGTCTTTCTCAACCGTGCGACGCATCGCCTCGACGAATTGCCAAATCAGACGCATCAAATAATCTTGCTGAAACATGTTAGGAGCCCCGTTCTGTCGAACGGGGTTCCCGCTCGACGCTGCGCGGGAATCTGGCGGACGATTTCGCTTTCATTCGTCGTTCGCGTAGCGCTGCTACGCTTCGCTTCTCTTTCAAACGAGCCCGCCTCGTCAGATTCCCGCTTGCTGACTTTTGGCGTATGCCCAAAACTCGCCCCAGGCTTGTTCGGGCTCGCTTACGCTTCTGTCCCAGGCATCTTCAGGCCCAGATGGTCAAACGCCCTGGCAGTTGCTTGGCGACCCTTCGGTGTGCGCATAATGAGCCCTTGCTGAATAAGGAACGGCTCATATACGTCTTCCACCGTGCCCGGATCTTCAGAAAGCGCCGATGCAAGCGTGGTAAGGCCCACAGGACGCCCCGCAAACGAGTCGCATAAAAGCTCAAGGATCTTGTTGTCAAGGCCATCGAGCCCTAGCGAATCGACCTCGAAAAAGCTCAACGCCGCCGCCGCGGTATCTTCGTCGATATCGCCGTTGCCACGCACCTGCGCCCAGTCGCGCACGCGCTTGAGCAGGCGGTTCGCCAAGCGAGGCGTTCCGCGGCTTCGACGCGCGATTTCAATGGCGCCTTCCTCATCGACCGCCACATCCAAAATGCCCGCCGAGCGCTTCACGATGTCAGCAAGCTCTTCAGGGGTGTAATAATCCAAGCGGAACACGATGCCGAATCGATCGCGCAAAGGCCCGGTAAGCAAACCCGTGCGCGTGGTCGCGCCGATAAGCGTGAAGTGCGGCAAATCGAGGCGGATGCTGCGCGCCGCCGGCCCCTTGCCCACCACAATATCGAGCACGCAATCTTCCAGCGCGGGATACAGCACCTCTTCCACCTGGCGATTCAAGCGATGAATCTCGTCGATGAACAGCACGTCGCCTTCTTCGAGATTCGTCAAAATAGCCGCCAAATCGCCTGGGCGTGCAATAGCCGGGCCGCTCGTGGTGCGAATGTTCGCGCCTAACTCGTTGGCGACAACGGTGGCGAGCGTGGTTTTGCCCAAACCCGGAGGGCCGCTGAACAGCACGTGGTCCATGCATTCGCCGCGCTGCTTGGCCGCCTGAATAAGAATGGACAAGCTGTCTTTCACGCGCGTTTGGCCCAGATAATCGTCCAGGTATTTCGGGCGAAGCGAGCGATCGAGCGCCAAATCGTCTTCGGTAAGGTCGCTTGAGACCACACGCTCGCGCGGCGTTTGCTGCGCGAAGCCCGCGCCTCCCGGCGCTGAACCGCCCGAAGGCGCCTCGAACACCATTCCTTCTATTTGAATGCCTTCAGCCACGAATTACTTCCTTTACCCCACCGAGCCAAGTCGCTTTAAAGCATACTGCAACAGCGCGCCCTCGGTATTCAATTCTTCGGGAGCACCCTTCAGCGCCAAATCGGCCTCGGCCAGCGTGAAGCCCATAGCAAGCAGGCCGTCGCGCGCGCCCTGCAAGCGTTCGGTGGCGGCTGCCGTCGCTGCGCTGAACAGGTCTTGCTCGCCCGCCTGCGCCAAATTGCCCTTCAATTCCAGAATAAGGCGCTGCGCGGTTTTCTTGCCCACGCCCGGAATGGTGGACACCGCCTTCACGTCTTCTGATTGAATAGCGGAAATAAGTTCGGCCGGCTTGAACGTGGAAAGCGCCGCCAGCGCCGCCTTCGGGCCAATGCCCGACACACCAATAAGACGCAGGAACAACGCATGTTCTTCCTGAGACAAGAAGCCATACAGCGTCATAGCATCTTCGCGAACGGCAAGGTGTGTGAACAGCGCCACATCGGCGCCCGCCTCGGGGAGTTTCACAATATCGGTCGCAGGCATGTACACGGCAAAGCCGACGCCGTTCACGTCGACGAAGGCCGTATCAGCGCTTCGGCCGGCCATTGTGCCTTTCAGGAATGCAATCATCGGCAACCTCCCACAAGCGACAAGCGGCGAAAACCGCGCATGCCACGAATCAATCTACAAACGTCTGTTCGCAAATATACCATAGCGGTGCAAACGAAAACATGCAGCCGCCGCTCTTTTTGCGACAACTGCACGTTTTGCCCTTAAGGGTTGATTTGCAACCTCATCCGAACACTTCCTTTTCTTTCTCGAACCCAGCCGGACATGTTGCGCTGAGTCTGGGAGCCTTTTTCCCGACGGGCGGGCGCGGGGCCCGCCCCCGGCGAGAGGATACGAGATGGGAAAAAGCGGGGCCAAGGCCTACCGAAGGCTGGACAAGGCCGACAGGGTCGCCATCGAGAACGGCCTGGACAAGGGCAAGTCGTGCAGGCGGATGGCCGAGGAGCTGGGCCGCTCGCCCTCGACGGTGGCCGACGAGGTGGCGCGCAACAGGTCCGTGTCGCGTGGGCCGGACAAGGGCGGGCGCGCCGGCGAGCCGCCCGAGGGCGCGTGCCCGAGGCTGACGTCCTGGCCGCGATGCTGCAACGGATGCAGGCTGAGGCGATACCACTGCTCCAAGGCGTGGCGATGCGAGTACTCGGCAGCCAGGGCGCAGGCGATGGCCGACGAGGAGTTGTCGGCGTCGCGCATGGGGGTCGACCGCGGCGAGGCGGAGTTCGAGCTGATGATGGCCGCCATCAGGGGAGACGTCGCGCGCGGGCTGTCGCCGGCGCAGATCGCGGCCTCGAGGGCCGCGCAATTCCGGGTGTCCGCGTCGACCATATACCGCTGGATAGAGCGAGGCTACGCCGGCATGTCGAGCCTCGAGCTGCGCAGGAAGTGCGGCTACAAGAGGC
>OKRW01000122.1_pt1 | contig 75929 bp, 47 predicted proteins | sample 1601151 | NCBI WGS metagenome assembly OKRW01 (sample SAMEA3541471, study PRJEB24748) | human gut metagenome | biome: human gut; feature: human-associated habitat; material: faeces | place: China | collected 2012 | reverse complement strand
GTGTTTGTTTGGCTTACCCCCGGAAAAGGTAATCTTGAATTACAGAGTAAAGCCAAAATGGATAAATACATTCACGGCAGCAACACAAAACTCTTATCCGATATAATGTCTTCTGGCTTTGAAGAAAATGATGCCTGTTTCATCAACTGGGAAAAGCTTACTAAGAAAGGGAACAATGCGCTTAAGGATAGTGAGCGCACAAACTTTGTCGAACATATTCAGAATGCAATTGACAACGGTTTGACTTTTACCATAATTGTTGACGAGTCACATCAGAATGATACGATCAAAGCAGATGACATTCTTGCCCTGTTCAATGCGAATAAGATTATCCGTTGTTCCGCTACACCTAAAAACTACAAGAATGCTCTGCTGATAGAGATTCCAGAAGAAGATGTTATTGCTGAAGGCCTGATAAAAAAGCTCCTGATAATCAATGAAAATTTTGAACAGCATATTAGCGTTGAAGATCAGATATCCTACCTGCTGGATAAAGCCCTCGAGAAACAACGAGACTTACGAGCCGCATACGCCAAGAAAGATTCTGGCGTAAATCCATTGATTATTGTCCAATTACCGAATAAATCAGATGCACTGCTTGACCGTGTCGAAGAGTACTTCGAAAGCAAAGGCATTACTTACGAGAATAACCTTCTATCGGTATGGTTGTCTGATAAGAAACAGAACCTTGAGGATATTGAAGATAATGACGCTACTCCAATAGCTGTAATTATCAAACAGGCGGTTGCTACCGGTTGGGATTGCCCAAGAGCACAGATTCTCGTGAAGCTCCGTGACAATATGAGCGAGGTATTTGAAATTCAGACGATTGGAAGGATTCGCCGGATGCCGGAAGCAAAGCATTATGGCGAAGACCTTTTAGATTGCTGTTATCTTTATACGCTGGATGAGAAATTTACGGAAAGCGTTAAATTGAGTTTGGGCACGGGAGCATTAGATGCTTATAAAGTATTCTTGAAGCCGGAATATCGTTCCTTTACGCTTATCAGTCAATATAAAACTGATATTCCATTTCCGCGCGATGCTAAGTTTGCACTTAAAGTTATTTGTAAGTTCTTTGAGAAAAAATACCACACCTCTACCGACCTCGATAAAAACCAAAGTCAGTTAGAAGCTTATGGCTATTCTTTCGACGAGGATATCGTAGATTTTACCAAATCTGGTTCCGTTAGCGTGTTGAGCAAAGACCAAATCACAGAATTAAATGACATCTCAATCCACGAGCCATTGAATACGCATAAGCACGGCAAAGAGTATCATCACTGTGTTGCTGAGATTGGATACAAAGCCAATTTGGACTATAGCAGCACCAATACCATTATGCGTAAACTGTTCCTAAACGGAGTTCGGTGCGACGCAAAAATTCTTCGTCTGGAAACACGAAACCTATATGCATTTATCATCAACAACGAGCGAAGGCTTATAGAAGATGTCCGTGATGCTATGGCTGATGAGTCTTTGCAGCTAACGTTCGCAATTCCCCGGATAACAGAAAAACCAGTTGGGTTTCCTCTTGAAATGATTTTCACATATGACGGAACATCAAAGTCTCAGACGGAATACACAAAGAATGTCTATACAGGGTATTTATCTTCTGCGGAAAAGAGATCTATGCCGGAGAAGCTGTTTGAGCGTTTTTGCGAAGGTAGTGGCAAAGTGAAATGGTTCTATAAGAACGGAGATAAGGGCGCAGAGTATTTCTGCGACCGCCAGAAAGAGACGGAGAAAATGATTTCTTCGCTGCATAATGAACGTAACATCACGTTGGTTGCCCCACGCCGTATGGGTAAGACGGGATTAATTCATCATGTATTCCATCAGATGGAGGAGCAATACGCGGAAGTGAAGTGTTTCTATCTCGACATCTTTTCCACCAAGAATCTGGAGCAGATGGTGCAACTGATGGCTTCTGAAATCATTGGAAAGCTGGATACTGTTTCCCAATCAGCCCTTCGGAAGGTACAGGAATTCTTCAGCAGCTGGCGTCCTACTCTGACGATAGATGAATTGACAGGCATTCCTTCTTTTTCTTTAGACTTGAAACCGAGTGAAGGGAAGGAGAGTTTGAAGCGAATCTTTGAGTATTTGAAGCAATCGGGAAAGCGATGCTACATTGCCATTGATGAGTTTCAGCAGATATTAAGTTATCCGGAGGATGGGGTTGAGGCGATGATCCGTTCTTATATCCAGTTCTTGCCGAATGTATATTTCGTGTTTTCGGGCAGTCAGCAGCACATGATGCAGGAGATGTTTCTGTCGGCAAACCGTCCTTTCTTCCAGAGTTCGCTGGTGTTGTCTTTGCCTTGCATCGGGGAGCAGGTGTATCGGGAGTTTGCCAACCGCTTGTTGGCATCTCAGCACAGGTCGATAGATGAATCTACCTTTTCTTATATTTATCAGCAGTCTGATCGTGTAACCTGGTATGTGCAGTCGATATTGCATGGCATCTACGAGCATGCTTCTTCCGAGATTACGAAGTCTCTGGTAGATGAGGTGATTCTGGAGCTGATTGAGGAGCAGGCGATGACTTATCAGAACTATTGTGCCTGGCTAACCGAGAACCAGCAGATGCTTTTGGGGGCGATAGCTCGTGAGCATTTGGTATCTTTGCCGTTGAGCCAGCAGTTTATCAGCACCCACCATCTTCCAGCTACGAGCAGCGTGAAAACGGCATTAAAGGCATTGGTTGATAAGCAGTTGGTAAGCAAGACTCCGACTGGCTATCTGGTTAGTGACCGCTTCTTTGCGAAATGGCTGGTGAGAGGAGGAATCATAGCCAACTGAGGAAATGAAAATTACGTCCCGACGCAGCAAAAGATACGTCCCGACGCAGTAACAGATACGTCGGGACGTAATTTCAGAAGCATCCTGGCTCCCATCAAGTGAGCCTCTTTCGCATCATGTACGTCATTGCGCAAGTTCATACGTTTCATTGAGTCTACGGATACGACTGCGCTGGGTTAAGGATACGACTTCGCTGGGTTAAAGATACGACTTCGTTGGGTGGAAGATACGACTTCACTAGGTGAAAGAGTCAATTTCGTTGGCTGAATGAAGTGGCTGAAGTAGCATAATGAAGTACTTGAATAAGGCGATTGATGTTGCTGAATTTTCAACTATAAGCCTTTCTAGGTTTCCATGAAGTTTATGCGATTTATATGATGGTGGCAGTTTACTCTCTCATTCTAAGCACTGTTTGATTAAGTCGTGAGCATCTTTTGCATGATATACTCTGCCTGCTTTAACATCTTCTAGGGCTTCTTCAATATCACTTTTCTTTTCGGTTTGAATAACCCAGCCAAACTTTTTTGCCAGTTCCTTTAATAAGTTGAAGTCAACTTGCGGAACAGTTATAGTTGTTTTTATATTATTTATAGCTACATCCATATTGCTTTCCTTTTGATGTTATTTTAAATGATGCCGCAAAGATACGACTTTTCCTCGTAACTTCCAAGGTTTTAGGGAAAAATGTTGAGAGGGGGATAAAGAAAAAATAGACGGCTCCCGGAAACGAGAGCCGCCTATTGGATGTTATTCTTGATTCCATTCGTTGAGTCCCTTTTCGATTTCTTCAATGGAAGGAAGGCTGCTGCGAAAATCTTTTGGCAGAGCTTGACCTAATTCATAGTCGGATACACCAATTGGCTTCTGTATATCACGAAGTGCATATTCTGCTTTTATTCTGTCTTTGGTCTTGCAGAGAAGCAAGCCGATAGTCTTGTTGTCGCCTTCTCTGCAAAGCGTCTCATCTATGGCAGAGCAATAGAAATTGAGCTTACCGATGTATTCGGGCATGAAGTCTGTGGCTTTCAACTCTATAACTAAATACCTGTGCAAAAAGGTGTTATACATCAGCATATCGATATAATAGTCATCACCTGAGACTTCAATGTGATATTGTCTTCCCATAAAAGCGAAGCCAGCTCCCATTTCGACCAAGAATTTTTCGATATGTTTGATGAGCCCAATCTCGATGTCTCTTTCGTCATATTGGTCGGTGAAAGTGAGCATGTCGAAAATATAAGGGTCTTTCAATAATGATTTAACCTCTAGTGCTTCTGTAGCAGGGAGCGTTGTGTCGAAGTTATTGGCGAGAGCGCCATGTTTGCCATAATAATCGAGCTTGATGGCTTCTGTTAAGTATCTTGTCTGCCAATGCCCTATAATGCATTGTATCATGTACCAATATCTTGCTTGAATATTTTTTACTTGCTGTATGAGAATTATATTGTGAGTCCAAGATAAGTGCTTGATAGGTAGTTCGGTCGGGGCGTTTCCTAATTGCGCAATCATTGATTGCGTAATTGGGATATTTCCAACTTTAGCCATGGTCAACTCCTTGTTGTACTCATTATAGAACTGCATCATGCACTGCATGTTTCTTACGGAGAATCCTTTCCTTTCAGGATACTCATTCTTAAGATCTACAGCTAGGCGCTGTAGAGTCTTCTTGCCCCAACCATCAGCCTCTTGGCTTTTGGTAAGCATTTCACCGATGTCCCAATTCATACGGAGCAACTCCTCGTTTGCTGCGTACATGGCTTTTTGTTGGGCAAAAGAAACACGATGCTTGATTTGTCTCAACAAAGACGGATAACCTTGGAAGTTTCCCATGCCTAATTCTTTTTGTTCAATTTCTTGTTTCATATAGAAGATTGTTTGTTCCAATCTGCAAAGAAAATGCAAAATCATCATTCATCGTCCTTTGCAGGTTCAAATAAGTCCTTATATCCAAAGAAGATGTTTCCATCTGCGGTTTTTGCGGAAATGACAATTCCTACGAAAGGATTGTTCTCAACTTCAATCACTTCGCCCTGTGTCCAGTCTTTGGCATGTGTCAAGTCTGGAGATATTAATACTTTGTCGCCAGTTCTCATATTCACAAAAATATAAATGTTGTACTTATTCGGTGCAAAGAAAATGCAAACGAGCGCAAAGAAAGCTTGCTTTCAATTTGCCGAGTGCAGCTTTTCTTCTGCAAAGATACGACTTTATCCTGAAACTCGCAAGGATTTAGGGTGGAAAAGTTTTTTTGAGAAGAAAATAGGCGGCTCCCGATATGTTCGAGAACCGCCTAGTAATCTCTACTTATTCCTTCAATTTCTGGATTTCCTCCAGTGGAAGTTCGGTGGCTGTTGATACTTGCTCATCAGAAAGACCCATTGACAGAAGGCGGCGAGCTGTGGCTAGCTTTTCTTTCGCCATTCCTTTTTCCATACCTCTCTTCTCATCAAACTTTCTGGTGGCATATATATCACGCATATTCTTGATGTCCTCGTCATACAGCTCTAGTTCCTCTCGGGAGAGCTTGCGGAGGTCGCCTATTTCTGCCAACTTGCGGAAGACTGGATACTTCTCGCTGAATGGCATCTGTTCAAACATGTTCATATTCTTCCCTCCTTTTTATGTTGTTTTATTCTTTAGATTCTCTTGTGGTTTCTATAGAAAATTTCAGCACTCCTAAATTTACCCCAAAAGTCAATCTGCGCATTTTTAATGGCAGCTTATCTGCGAAGACTTCGTTCATGGCAGCTTGTATCTTACCTTCTGTTGCTTTGTCTGGTAAAATACCATGCTCCTTTGCATCTTCATTCACCTTATCTATGGTTCTTGCCAACTTGCGAAGTTGAGTGAAAGTATCAATGATGGCAATGGTTGTACTGATGGCTAAATCACCTTTCAGAATTGTGGCAAGCATATAAAGTCCTTGTTCAGTAAATGCGTGAGGTGCAACAGTGGAATGCTTGAGGGTATTGAACCGGTGGAAATTTTCCACCAGTTCCTGTTTCTCGCTGCTATTCAGTTCAATAATATAACCAGGGGGAAACTTTTTGGGGTTATTTTTAACCGCTTTGTTTATATCTCTGGTTTCTACTCCATACAATTCCGCAACATCTCTGTCAAGGATGACTTGCGTATCCCTGATGACAATGATTTTACTTTCTGTTTTTACAATATCTTCTTGATGTCCCATAATTTCTTTTTTTTAAGCTATTCGGAGACAAAGATACGACTTTTCCTCGTAACTTCCAAGGTTTTAGGGAAAAAATACTTGAAAAGGGGGAGGAGAAAGAAAAAAATAGGCGGCTCCCGGAATTGAGAGCCGCCTATTGAATATGAGATAAAAAAGAGTTATTTACTTGATTTCACCTGTGCCTGCAGTGAAGTTAAGAGTAACCTTTTGACCAGCCTTTACATTTACACGATTCTGGTCGTCACCACGGCCACGATATTCAATCTTGCCATCGAATACCATAAACTCAGACTTCCACCAATCGAAGCCATCAACGCTTACACACATACGAAGCTCTGCATCAGCAGCGAAAGCAGGAGACTCGAATACTCCGTCTTCGGTAGTAGGAATGGTGAACTTGTGAGAATCTGCAATGTTCCATTCGCCAGCAGCATCACCCATGAGATATACATTTGGCTGAAGCACTGTTAAGGTTTTTGTAGAACCATTCTGAACCTTTAGGAGATACCAACCAGCCTTACCTACAACAATATTACCATCTGAGCTACTGGTAATGTTTGCACCTGCTTCATCATTTATGGTAGTACCGGTGTAACCGAAGTCATCACCCCAATCTGCCTGAGGAGCAAACTTTAACTGCTCGCCCTCGTGGAGATAGATAATAGTCCAGAAGTCTTCCATTGAGCTATGGAAAGGAACCAACTGTAACCACTTGTCACCCCAACCATAGTTGCTACCTGTCAAGAAGAGATCAGGCTTAACCTCTTTGATAGTGTATGTCAGGTTGTTCATGTCGAGTGTTACAAACCATGTACCAGCTCCTGGAATAACCATGGTCTGTAATTTACCCCAGCTATCGCCATAAAAATAGATATAGCCAGAACTATCTTCGCAACCATTCTCTTTGCATCCTAGAGCACCGGTGTCGATGATTTTCCAGTCACCGCCTTCATCCCACTTGCTGCCTGCGTAGAACTTAAACCAGTTCTTGTCTGCAGTAGTTGTAACCTTCAACTGATAAACTCCATCGCTAATCTTGTTCATCCATACAGGAGCAGTTGCATCCCATTCATTTCCGTTTACCTGACCGAGCATATAGTAGCCCTTCTCATCAAGTTGAGGTGTTGCGGTTGGAGTAAATTTACCTGTAGTCTCGCCCTTGTTAGTAATGCTTACCGCATCACCAGAAGCGAGATTGATAGAAACTTGTGTCTCTACTTTCAGGTCGCGAGCAACAGAAGCACGAGACTTATTCTGCTCGCAAACGAGTTTCTCCAATTCAGAAGCACTTACCTGAACGCTGTTGCCAATCATTGTTCCATTGACGGCTACTCCGTTCACCTTAAGGTCTTTGAGTGTGAAACCAGAGACATTGGCATCAGTAGAATTAACTGTTACGAGATTGATGATACCATCTTCATCAGCCATGCTGCCTTCTGCCTCAGAACCATTGGCAAAGGTTACCCCATATTGGGCTGCAGATGCTTCCTGCTCGTTGGCCTGTGGGTTAGCCCAGTCGTCGTAGTCGCCAGCGCAGCTGGCAAGTGCGAGACTTGCCATTGCTGCTAAGCTATATAATAATGTCTTTTTCATTGTGTTCATGTTTTTAATTATTCAACTTTTGCTGTGTTCTTGTCGAAGTTGACATAGAGTTTTTGTCCAGTTGAGCAAGATACAGCGTAACCTTCGCCAATCTCAGTCCAAGAGTCTATAATGTTATCGTTTCTCCAGAAGCAGTTGCCCTTGAAGATAGTAAACTCTGTACGCCACCAGTCGAGTCCTGGAATCTTGATATATGCGCGGAGCTCGCCATCACCACCGAAGGCTGGAGATACCCATTCGCCTGTCTGGTCTGCAGGAGCTGTCATAGCCCAATCGGCAGAAGCATCGTCCCAATTACCACCAGCTGAATAACCGATGATGTATGCTGCACCAGGATAAACATTCAGCGTGTAGTTGATGTTCTTCTTGTCTGCTGTCATTTCACCAACGAAGTGGAGAACGAACCAGCCGCCATGAGCAACCTTCAAGTTACCATCTCCATCCTCAGAGATTTCTGCACCAGCATTATCGTTGACAGCAGCCAGACGGCTAAAGCCACGCCAGTCATTCTCGTATGTACCCCATTTGAATGTACCACCATCTGGAACATAAACCATGGTATAATAGTTGCCAGCCATACCATATACTGGAGCTACTGGCTTCCAGCTCTTCCAAGCCTCCTGAATAGAAGAGCCAACTACGAACAGGTTCTCAGGATACTTTGCATCAGGAGCCTTGTAAGTAGCCTTCACTGAAGGCAGGGTGATGATGTTGGAATAGCTCTGACCGAGGTAAGGGTCGAGTGTACCATCAATGACAGCGCGCAGTCTTACATACACAGGCATTGTTTCTGGCACGCTTGTGTCAGGGTTAGCTGCCTGGAACATATCAACGAGTGTAGAGTTCAACTCTGCTGCATCTACTGCCATCTTGGCTGTGGTGTATGAGGTTGACAACTCTTTATGTGTAGCTGTTGTATCTGTCAGGAACTTCTGATCGAGTGCAACCTGCACATAGTAGCGGACCACGTATGGAATACCTCCATAGTTTGGCTGTGAACAAGACAAGGTCAAGTTGTTGGCACTTGCCAGGTCGTATGTATTGTTTTCTGCGTATGCTGGCGTGTTCAATACAAATCCGTCTGCAGCATGACTTAAATCCAATGTAGGATTGCTGTCATTGTCGTCAGAGCATGAAGTGAAGAGCAAAGGCAAAACCATTGCAGGCAACAGCATCAATTTAAAAAATATCTTTTTCATAATTGTTTTCTTTAATCAATTATTGTTCTTTATTCCGAAGAATCCCCGATTTACTAAGATTAGTAATTAGGGTTCTGATTCATGTTAGGATTACCTGCGATGTCGGTAACAGGGATAGGATATACGTTGAACTTAGACTCGATACCGATACCACCTGCAACACCTCCCTTGAAGTCCCAGAGATACTTGGAACCAGTGAAGAGACCAAAGCGGATCAAATCAGAACGACGGCGGCCTTCTACATAGAACTCACGGCACCACTCGTCAATCAAAGTCTGTTCATCGACTGCTCCAGAGATCTCCTTGCGATGAGCACGCTTCTGGATAGTCTGGATGTCTGCGAGAGCATCAGTGGTATTTCCCAAACGATAGTTGGCCTCTGCACGTGTCAGGTAAATCTCAGCCAAACGGAACAATGGAATATCTGTATCCATGAATGTACCATCGTGGATATCTGAACCGTCAGCATGGCGATTCTGCCATTTCACGATAGAAGCACCATTTGTGAAACCTGTAATCTGCTTACCTGGGCTAAGTGTGCGGATGCCGCCACCTACACCCATGTAGAACATGGCACGGTCATCACCTGCTTTGTTGATGACATCTTTTGTTGTTACTTTCAATTCTTCATCCTTTGCGATAACCTGCTCCTCGGTGGCATCCTTCAACTCGTCGTCTTTACTAGCCATAGGGATATTGTCATTAGGGAAGAATTTCTCAACCAAGTCCTTGCGGGCGAAGTTACAGCTCCAGTAGTTGCTGGTGAATGAGTTTGGCATTCCTGAAATTCGCATAGATGCTACGAGGTATGTAGAACCTGAGTATTCCTGAGTCTTCTTGCCATCCTGGCGGATAGGGAAGATAATCTCCTTCATAGCCTGGGTGTTCTGGTCGTTGTCGCCCATGAATACCTGCTCATAGCCTGTGAAACCATTCTTTGTATCGGTTGACAAAGCGTAAGCACCACTATTGAGAATCTTGTCACAGTAGTCCTTTGCCTTTTGGTAGTCCTTTACCTGGCCATCTGTGTAAACAGCAGAGTTCAGAGCCAGACGAGCATGGAGGGCGTAAGCTGCACCACGATCGGCACGGCCAAAGCCTTTTTCGTCATTGTAAGCACCAACTTCCTTCAGTTGTGGCTCAATCTCGGTCAATTCCTTGTCAATCCAGTCGTAGAGATCCTTGCCGGCTTTCTCTACAGGTAACTCACCATTAAATGTATCCTTGAAAGGTGCCTTGTGGAAGAGATCAAGGAAATAATAGTAGTTCAAGCAGCGGAGGAAACGAACCTCTGCAATGACGTCATCGCTCATCTTACCAGTCTGCTCACTGATAAACTGGTTGTGAAGGGTGATGTCGTATGCCAAACGCTGGTATGCCCAGTTGGCACGTACTGAACTTGAGTTCCATGCAATATTGGTGATGGCAGGGATATCGGTATCAGTCTGCCAAGCCCAGATAACTTCATCTGTACAAAGTTCCTGAAGATTGAAGATGACACGATAGAAACCGCTTTCACCCTCATCCTGGCTCATATCTCCATTTCCTGCAGGACCTTTCTGACCTGTCAGACCAAGTGTGGCATATTGTTTAGCCAAAAGACCGTCGGCATCATAACTAGGTGATGACTGAGGATCAATTGAGCTGATATTCAAATCGTCTGCGCAAGAAGCCAATCCCAAGCAGAGGAAACCGGCAACTGCAGTCTTTATTAATATATTTCTCATAATTATAATCCTTTATATATTAGAAGTTGAGGTTCAAACCAATCTGGAAACTCATTGGGCGTGGATATGGATTGCTGTCGATACCACTGGTTACCTCTGGGTCGATACCCTTGTATTTTGTGATGATGAATGGGTTCTGTGCTGTGAAGTAGATACGTCCGCTGCAAGAATTCTTGATCAATGCAGGGAAACTGTAGCCCAATGTAATATTGGTGCACTTCAAGTAAGAAGCATTACGTACAAAGTAATCACTCAAGTAGTTCTGGGCAACAGTCAAACCTGTGAAACCGAGCTTAACGGCCTCTGGAGTGGTGTTGCTGAATGAACTGTTAGAGTAAAGACCTGATGGCGAGATGGAAGCTCTGTTGGCCAGGAAGTCATAATATACGTAGTTACCCAAAGATGCACGGAATGCCATGCTGAAGTCCCAGTTCTTATAAAGGAACTTAGTGGTGAGACCCATGATTACATCTGGAGAAGGGTTCTTGTAGTAGTAACGGTCATCGTCGTTAATCTGACCATCAGCGTTGCGATCTACATACAGACCCTCGATAGGCTTGCCATTCTCGTCATATACCTGCTGGTAAACGAAGAAAGAGTTGACAGCTTCACCCACCTTGTTCTTCAAGATCTTGGTGTTGTTACCGCGAGAAATCTTGTCGCCTGTCCATACCCAGTCCTGAGCACCGGCATCAAGAGAAGTAATCTCATTGTGATTCCAACCTACATTATAGGTAATATCCCATGTAAAGTCCTTGGTTACGATAGGCTTTACGTCGAATGCCAACTCAATACCATAGTTCTTGAGGGAACCTACGTTCTTCAATAGGTTATCACCGAATGTAGTACCTGCTGGAACGTCAACTGTTGACAATAAATCGGTAGTCTTGCGATAGTAACCATCAATGTTGAAAGAGAAACGGTTATTGAGAGCAGCGAAGTCGATACCTGCATTCCATGTTGTTGTCTTTTCCCAGGTCAACTTGTCGTTATATTTGTTAGGACGTACTGTCTGGTGATAATCGTTACCGAAAGGATACTGAGCATAAGAGTTACCTACTACATAAAGTGGAGCATAGTAGAAGTCATCGATACCATTCTGCTGACCGGTCTTACCCCAACCCACACGGAGTTTTAAGTCATCGAGCCATTTTACATCTTTCAGGAATCCCTCGTGGTTGATCTTCCAGGCAAAGGCTGCTGATGGGAAGTAACCCCACTTATGACCTTTGGCGAAACGAGAAGAACCATCGGCACGGAATGTGGCGGTAATCAAGTAGCGGTCGAGAAGATTATAGTTCAAACGGCCGAAGTATGATACCAGAGAGTTGTGGTTAGCCCACTCCTGCTCGCTGCGCTTTGATGGGTTGTGCTGCCAGTTGTAGTAACCTGTCTCCTCGTTGAGGACAGGATTCTTTGCCTTCAGGTATTCATCTGTACCAAAGCCCTGGTTGTAGCCATGTCTGTGGTAGTGGCTCTGCTCGGCACCTGCCATTACATCGATGTCGTGAACACCAAACTTATGAGCATACTGTGCATAGGCATTACCAATCATATTATATTTCCAATAATGAGTCATACCAGCCCAACCGAAGTAGTTGTTAGAGTATGAGTACTTGGAAATCTCATCGCTTTGCTGTGTAGAAGTGTACTGAGCACCCAAACTTGCATGCAGATGCAAATCCTCGAAACCATGAATCTTGTAATCTACCTCGAAGTTGCCACTGTAGTCACGGGCGTGAGCCATAATCTCTTTCTGGTTAAGAAGAGCCACTGGGTTCTGGGCTGCATTAGAGTTGGTCGTATTCTTCCAGTTAGGGTCTGTTATATCATCAGTCTTGTTAATCAGGTTCTGATAGTAACCGCCTGTAACTGCATACTGGTCACCTTCCCCAAAAACAGGCTCTGTTGGATTCATAGACAAAGCTGCACCGATAGCACCGCCTGCATCTGCATAGCGATCCTTCTCATACATGAACTTACCTGTGATGTTGAAGTTCAAGTGCTTGTCGAGCAATGATGGAGCCAAGTTGAGAGAAGCGTTGACACGATTCATCCAACTGGTCTTCACGATACCATTTGAGTTGTTGAAGCCTACGCTTGCACGATATGGCATGTTCTTCAAACCGCCCTGTATGCTTACGTTATGGTTGGTTGAAACTGCTGTGCGGAAAATCTCGTCCTGCCAGTTGGTATCTGCATTACCTAATTTTGATGCATCAAGACCATTGATAGAGCTGACAAGTTCCTTGTACTGAGCTGCGTTCAGTACATCATATTTTTTCTGGATAGTAGAAATTGTTACATCGCCAGTGTATGAAATAGAAGGCTTCTGACCATTGCGACCTTTCTTGGTGGTGATGATGATGACACCATTAGAAGCACGGCTACCATAGATAGCTGTGGCAGAAGCATCCTTCAATACGGTGAAAGTCTCAATATCAGTAGGATTAATCATCGCAAGGATATTACTCATACCGGTAGCTGTCTGATTATCGATAACCAAACCATCTACTACATAGAGTGGGTCATTAGATGCACTGAGAGAAGCACCACCACGGATACGAATCTGGGCACCTGCACCAGGAGTACCACCAGCAGTCTGTACATCAACACCGGCAATCTTACCAACCAACATGTCTGATGCGTTGTTGGTGATACCCTTAGAAAGCTCATCAGGCTTGATAGCTGTAACAGAACCAGTCAAGTCGTTCTTCTTAGCGCGACCATAACCAATGACGACGACCTCGTTCAAAGACTTTTGGTCGTCAACCAAGGTAATCATCATGTTAGATGTTGCTTTGATTGTTTTTGGTGTCATTCCAAGATAGGTGAAAGTAAGATTGGCTCCTGGCGCTGCATCAACTGAGAAGTTACCATCCATGTCGGTAATGCCCACTGCCTTACCGTTAACTGTAATGGTAGCACCCATGATAGGCTCACCGGAAGCATCCTTCACATGTCCCTTAATCGCATTACTTTGCGCAAAGGAACTCGCTGTCAGAAGCAGACCGCTTGCTAGGGTCAACGCTCTGAGAGGCAATTTAATTTTTACCTGCTTCATCATTTGCTTGATTTTTAAGTTAATGTATAATATTAAATTATTTACTTTTTCGTTCTTTTCGGCTTAAGTTGTCATCGTTCCTACTCTAAAATACCGCTCTGGCTCTTTTTGGGGTCTTTCTGGCATCTTGCTTATATTATATAAGGTAGGAATGGGGCGTTTGCCCATAAACTTGTCGTTTCTGTGTGCAAAATTAAGTTCTTTTCTCTAATGTTGTACTATTTTTATGTTAATTCCGTTATTTATTTTGTGCAAACGTTTGCACAGAAAATTACTTGATTTAAGTCAAGAACTTTGAACTGATATTGGGGATATTTCGTAATTTTGCAGCACAACTAATAGCAATGGGCGATAAAGAAACAATAACAATGAAAGATATTGCTCGCGATCTGGGCGTAAGTGTTGCCACAGTGAGTCGGGCATTGAAGGACAGTTCTCGTATCAGTACTGCCCAAAAAGAGCGTATTCAGAAATACGCGCGTGAAAATAACTTCTTCCCTAACTTCCTGGGTGAGGCTTTAAGACATAATAAGGTGAAACCGATGAAGGTGATTGGAGTTATTGTACCTCAGGTGGTACACTATTACTTCATGTCGGTGCTTTCGGGTATAGAGGAAGAGGCTAGAGCCAGAGGTTACCGTGTGATGGTGGCGCAGAGTAACGAGCGTTACGATAAGGAGGTGGCCATCTGTGAAGACTTCTATCAGAACAAGGTTTGTGGCATCATCGTTTCACAGGCGAAGGATACCAAGCAGTATGATCATTTCGAAAAACTGCGGCAGAATGGGGTGCCGCTCATCTTCTATGATAGAATATGTACGGGCGTGAACTGCTCGCGAGTGGTGGTAGATGATTATATGGGTGCCTTTACTGCCGTTACCCACATGATTGATACGGGCTGCAAGAAGATTGCCTTCTACGGCTCGCCGATGAATCTGGAAATCTCAAAGAACCGATATAACGGTTATCATGATGCGCTGGTAAAGCATGGTTTGACGGAGAACCCTGACTGGGTGAAGATCTGCGATGACCGTGCCAATGCCGAAGCAATAACACCGGATATTCTGATAGAGGAAGATCGTCCGGATGCTTTCTTTGCCATCAATGATGATACGGCAATCGGCATCCTCTATACCGCCAAGCGGATGGGGTTCAAGGTGCCTGAAGAAATCAGCATCTGCGGATTCACCAATGGTGACCGTGCCAAGGCGTGCGACCCGATGCTTACTACGGTTGAGCAGCGAGGTGTAGCCGTAGGCGAGGAAGCTGCCAATATCCTGATTGGTCAGGTGGAAGGCTCCATCCCTAAAGATGAGGTGGAGAAAAGAGTGGTGAGAACACGACTCGTGGTGAGAGGAACAACGAGATAATAATATAAAAGCATAACAATATGAAACAAAAACCTGATTTAAGTTTCTGGAAGCTCTGGAACTTGAGCTTCGGATTTTTCGGAGTACAGATTGCCTACGCCCTACAGAGCGCCAATATCTCCCGAATCTTTGCAACGTTGGGTGCTGACCCACACAACTTGAGTTATTTCTGGATTCTCCCTCCTCTGATGGGAATCCTGGTACAGCCTATCGTGGGCACGTTGAGTGATAAGACGTGGTGCCGCTTTGGCCGCCGCATCCCTTATCTTTTTGTGGGTGCTACGATTGCCGTCCTGGTAATGTGCCTGCTCCCGAATGCCGGTTCGCTCGGACTGACCGTAAGCGGTGCGATGCTCTTCGGTCTGATAGCGCTGATGTTCCTCGATACGAGCATCAACATGGCGATGCAGCCGTTCAAGATGCTGGTAGGTGATATGGTAAATGAAAAACAGAAGGCGAAGGCTTACTCTATCCAGAGTTTCCTCTGTAATGCCGGTTCTGTAGCCGGATATATCTTCCCGTTTCTCTTTACCTTCCTCGGTATCAAGAATTATGCTGAGAAGGGTGTGGTTCCTGATTCTGTCATCTGGTCGTTCTATATCGGTGCGGCTATCCTGATTCTCTGTGTTATCTACACCACGATGAAGGTGAAGGAGTGGAATCCACAGCAGTATGCGGAGTATAATGAAGCGAAGAGTGAAGAGGGAAGAGTGAAGAATCCTAATGCTGAGGCTTCTGAAGACAAGGCCGGTTGGATTACTTTGCTGCGCAAGGCGCCATCTACCTTCTGGAAGGTGGGCCTGGTTCAGTTCTTCTGCTGGGCTGGTTTCCTTTATCTTTGGAATTATTCTACGGGAGCCATCGCTGAAACCGTATGGAATACGACCGATCCTGCTTCTGAAGCATTCCAGGAGGCAGGCAACTGGGTGGGCATTCTCTTTGCCGTACAGGCGGTAGGTAGTGTAGTCTGGGCTGTCGTTCTCCCTCAGTTTAAGAATACGAAGGTGGCATACGCTGTCAGTCTGGTTATCGGCGGTGTGGGCTTTGCCCTCATTCCATTCCTGCATGACCAGTACTTGCAGTTTATCCCATTCCTGATGATTGGTGCCGGTTGGGCTGCCATGCTGGCGATGCCTTTCACCTTTGTTACCAATGCTTTGCAGGGATATGGTCACATGGGTGCTTATCTCGGTCTGTTTAACGGAACCATCTGTATCCCTCAGATTGTGGCTGCCATCTGCGGTGGAACTGTCCTGAGTCTGGTGGGTTCTCATCAGAGCGATATGATGATTGTGGCAGGTATCCTGCTGATTGCGGGTGCGCTGTCTGTGAGTATCATCAAGGATAAGAAATCAGAATAAAATGAAATGAACGATTAATTGATTGTTTCTACGGAGTGGGGAATGTGCAAACGTTTGCAAGGTTTGTGTGAGAAAAAATGCAAATTTCTGATACGTTTTTCATACGTTTTTCTTACCTTTGTAGCAGCAAATATAAATTATAACATTTTCAAGAGCCTTTAAGAGTCTTATGACAGTACAGTTTAATATTGAGTATAAAGCAATGTTCGGCGAACAGATCGTCGTAAACATTCAGACGGAGGAAGGTGAACTGAAACTTCCTCTCGAGACAACAGATGGTCAAAGATGGGCATGCGACTGGTGTGTTGAATCACCAGAAAAATCGTATACCTATTATTATAGTGTAGAACGTGAAGGTAGAGCAGTCAAGACCGAATGGCTTATGATTAAGCATCAGCTCGAAGTAAATGCCAAGAAGGCTGCGGCTTATACCCTTTACGATCATTGGAAGACTATGCCTGAGGATGCTTTCCTCTACAGCAGTGCCTTTACCGATTGCATCAATCATCAGGTTCCACAGGTGATGAAGCCGGAAACGGGCAGCAAGATTGTACGTCTGATAGTCCGTGCTCCTCAGCTTCGTGATGGTGAGCGTCTGGGTGTATTGGGTGCAGATAAAGCTTTGGGTGCTTGGGATGTGCAGAAGATTCTTCCGATGACTCAGCATACCTATAATGAATGGGTGGCTGATATTGATGCGACTCATCTTGAGGGCAGTCATCTGGAGTTTAAGTTCGTGGCTTTCAGAAATGCAAAGAACGAGCTTCTCTGGGAAAACAGCATGAACAGAACCGTGGATTTGCCGGAGATGAAGGCAGGTGAGTTGGTATCTTATGAACTCGACCAGGCTTTTTTCGCTCTGTATAACCGCAAACTTGCCGGAACGCAGGTGCCTGTATTCTCATTGCGTACCCGTAAGAGTGCCGGTATCGGTGATTTCGGTGACCTGAAGACCATGATTGATTTTGTGGCTTCTACCGGTCAGAAGGTGCTCCAGCTCCTTCCTATCAATGATACCACCATCACTCATACATGGACCGACAGTTATCCATACAGCTGCATCAGCGTCTTCGCTATTCATCCGCAGTATGCCGACCTCCATGCTCTCCCAGAGCTGAAGGATGCCAAGGCTCGTGCTGAGGCTGAGAAGACACGTGCTGAGTTGAACGCACTGGATAAGATAGATTACGAGAAAGTAAATGATTTCAAGATAAATTACTTGCGCCAAATCTTCAATCAGGAAGGTGGAAAGATGATGAAGACAGCCGAATACAAGGCTTTCTTCCAGGATACTAAACAGTGGTTGGTTCCTTACGCCCAGTATTCATACCTGCGTGATAAGAATGGTACTGCTGATTTCAACCAATGGCCAGATCATCAGGTATGGGATGAGGCTGAGCGCAAGGCGCTTGCCGACCCTAAGACTGCAGCTTACAAGAACGTGGCGTTCTTCTATTTCGTACAGTTCGTACTGGACCGCCAGATGCAGGAGGCTCACGAGCATGCCAAGGCTAAGGGCGTTATTTTGAAGGGTGATATTCCAATCGGCGTAAACCGCAATGGTTGCGATGTTTGGATGGAACCAAAATACTTCAACCTCAATGGTCAGGCGGGTGCTCCACCTGATGACTTCTCTGCCAATGGTCAGAACTGGGGATTCCCTACCTATAACTGGTTTGAGATGCTGAAGGATGGCTGCCAGTGGTGGAACCGCCGTTTCAAGAACATGGCAAGATATTTTGATGCTTACCGCATCGACCACGTATTGGGCTTCTTCCGTATCTGGGAGATTCCGGTACATAGCGTACATGGATTGCTCGGACAGTTTGCACCGGCGCTTGCCATGAGCCGTGAAGAGATAGAAAGCTATGGTTTACACTTCCAGGAAGACCGTTTTACCCGTCCGTTCATTACCGATTGGGTATTGGACCGTATGTTCCATGAGCGTGCCGGCGAGGTAAAGGAGAAATATCTCGACCGTCTGGATGACGAGCGTTATCAGATGAAGCCTGAGGTAGATACCCAGCGTAAGGTTGAGGCTCTCTTTGCTGATGTAACAGATGAGAAGGAACTCTGGCTGCGTGATGGCTTGTATGCCCTGATCAGCGATGTACTCTTCGTACGTGATCATACCAACCCTGGCGTCTTCCATCCACGTATCTCAGCCCAGCTTGACTTTATCTACGAGTCGCTCTATGATAATGACAAGGCTGCGTTCAACCGCCTTTACAACGACTATTTCTATCGCCGTAACAACCAGTTCTGGTATCAGGAGGCGATGAAAAAGTTGCCTAAACTGGTTCAGGCTACCCGCATGCTGGTTTGTGCCGAAGACCTCGGTATGGTGCCAGACTGTGTGCCTTGGGTAATGGACGAGTTGAAGATATTGAGTCTGGAACTCCAGAGCATGCCAAAGGATCCATCGGTTAAGTTCGGACATCTGAGCCGTAACCCATACCGCTCGGTATGTACCATCTCGAGCCACGATATGCCTACTCTGCGTATGTGGTGGGATGAGAATGTCCAGCGTACCCAGGAGTATTACAATACGATGCTCTACCGTCAGGGACCAGCACCTCATCCACTCCCAGGCTGGTTGGCTAGTGACATCATCAGCCGCCATCTCACCTCTCCATCCATGCTCTGCATATTGAGTATCCAGGACTGGTTGGCTACCGATGAGGCTCTCCGTCTGCCTGATGCTGATGCCGAGCGTATCAATATCCCGGCTAACCCTAAGCATTACTGGCGTTATCGCATGCACCTCAACATAGAGGATCTGGCTGCAGACAAGCGTTTCGTGCAGAATATCACAGAGATGATTTCGCAGTCTGGAAGAGTCTAACTAACATGATTATATATAGTGCAAACGTTTGCACACTCATTTGCAGAGAAATACCCTCCCAATATGTGGAGGGTATTTTTGTTTTTTGTATCTTTGCAAACGAATAAGTTGCATTCGCAAAGTAAAGCAATCTTCACTAGCGTATAAACTAACAAATAGACGATAATAACAACAATAGCACAGTATGAAGAAACTGAATGTATTAGTGATGGGTCTCTTGCTTCCTATGTTGGCAGCGGCCCAGACCGTAAAGTCACCTGACGGCAATGTCTCGGTAACTTTCTCTTTGACCGAAAAGGGACAGCCTACCTATGAGATGAGCTATAAGGGAAAGACTGTATGTAAGCCATCCCACTTAGGATTGGAGTTGGCTAAGGATAAACATGCCTCTAAGGGTATGGAGGAAACCAGCCTGATGGATGGTTTTACTGAAACCGGCAGCAAGACATCGACTTTCGATGAAACCTGGAAGCCGGTATGGGGCGAGACCGCTACCATCCGCAACCATTACAACGAGATGGAGGTAAACCTGAACCAGGCTGCTTCTAAGCGTAACATCACCATCCGTTTCCGTGTATATGATTATGGTATGGGCTTGCGCTATGAGTTTCCACAGCAGGAAAGTCTGAATTATTTTGTCATCCAGGAGGAGCATACCCAGTTTGCCATGGCAGGCGATCATACCGCTTACTGGATTCCTGGTGATTATGATACACAGGAGTATGATTACAACATTACTCCATTGACAGGCATTCGCCCAATTATTGCGAAAAACCGTGAAGCTTACAAGAGTAATTCGTCTACCACCGTCTTCTCTGATACCGGTGTTCAGACCTCTCTCCAGATGAAGACCAAGGACGGACTCTACATCAACATCCATGAGGCAGCCTGCCTGGATTATCCTACCATGCACCTCAATCTGGACGAGAAAACATTGACTTTCGAGTCTTGGCTTACTCCTGATGCCGTGGGCAGAAAGGGATTTATCCAGACTCCATTCAATACCCCTTGGCGTACCGTGATGGTAAGTGATGATGCCCGTGATATGCTTTCATGCAAGTTGACATTGAACCTTAACGAGCCTTGCAAGATTAAGGATACATCCTGGATCCATCCTACCAAGTACTGCGGTGTATGGTGGAACATGATTGTGGGTACCAAGACCTGGAGCTATACCAACGATCTGCCATCTGTGCGTCTCGGCGTTACTGATTACAGCAAGTGCAAGCCTAACGGTACTCATGGTGCAACCAACGAGGAAGTGAAGCGCTACATCGACTTTGCTGCCAAGAACGGTTTGCAGGAAGTATTGGTAGAAGGCTGGAATGAAGGTTGGGAAGACTGGTTCGGTCACCAAAAGCTCGATGTCTTCGACTTCGTGACTCCATATCCTGACTTCGATATCAAGATGCTCAACGAATATGCTCACTCTAAGGGCGTGAAACTGATGATGCACCACGAGACATCTTCTGCAGCTCTCAACTACGAGCGCCACATGGAAGATGCCTTCAACCTGATGAACAAATATGGTTATGATGCCGTGAAGACCGGTTATGTAGGTGATATCATCCCAAGAGGTGAGTATCACTACAGCCAGTTGATGAACAATCACTACCAGCGTGTCATCGAGACCGCTGCCAAGCATCATATCATGGTGAATGCCCACGAGGCAACCCGTCCTACAGGTATCTGCCGCACCTGGCCTAACCTGGTTGGTAACGAGAGTGCACGTGGTACAGAATATGAGGCATTTGGCGGTAACAAGTCTTATCATACCGTAATGTTGCCATTCACCCGTCTGCAGGGTGGTCCGATGGATTATACTCCTGGTATCTTCGAGACCAAGCTTTCTGAGTGGAGCAACAATAAGAGTTATGTTCATACCACTCTCTGTGGTCAGCTTTCTCTCTATCTCGTAATGTACAGTCCGCTGCAGATGGCTGCCGATCTTCCAGAGCATTATGAGAAGTATGACGATGCCTTCCAGTTTATCCGCGACGTAGCTTGCGACTGGGACGACTCCAAGTACCTGGAGGCAGAGCCAGCCAAATATATCACCGTAGCCCGCAAGGCTAAGGGTACCGACAACTGGTTTGTAGGCGGTAAGACTGATGCAGCCCGCACAGCCGTAGTAAAACTCGACTTCCTGGATAAGGGCAAGAAGTATGCTTGCGCTATTTATCAGGACGGCAAGAATGCTGACTACGAGAAGAACCCTAAATCTTACAAGATTGTTCACAAGACAGTGAAGAAGGGTGATGTTTTGAAGATTAACGAAGCACGTGGTGGTGGTTTCGCCATCTCTTTGCTCGCTAAATAAGCCTATAATTTCCGTATTTCCGTCCAACTGTCCGGTTGGTCGGAAATACGCTAAAAATGAGCGTAGATAATCTGTCACAGTTTTCTTCGCTCAGTTCGCTTTAATGTCCTGTATAACAACAACTTAACAATATGAATATCCAAAAACTAATAATTGCAGCATTGACAGCAACCGTTTTACCAACTTCATTGAATGCGCAGCAGACATTCAATGAGATGATGTATTCCAAGGAGAAAACCATGTTTATCCTGAATGCTCCAACAGCCCAAAAGTCTTCTGTAACCCTCCGTCTTTATAAGCAAGGTCAGGGAGGAAAGGCTTATAAAACGCTGAAAATGAAGAAGTTGGGTGATGAGCGCTGGGAGGCTACAGTAAAGGGCGACCTCAAGGGAAAGTTCTATACCTTTGATATTGGCAAGGGTGAAACACCAGGTACATTTGCCAAAGCAGTAGGTGTGAACGGAAACCGTGGCGCCATCGTAGATTTGTATGATACCGATCCATCTGGATGGGATAAGGACGTGCGTCCTGCTCTGAAATCGCCAGCCGATCTCGTTGTCTACGAGCTTCACGTGCGTGATTTCTCCATTTCTCCTACATCCGGCTTGAAATATAAGGGCAAGTATCTCGCCCTCACCGAGCCAAAGGCCATCGAATATCTCAAGAATCTGGGCATCAACGCCATCCATTTCCAGCCTGTATTCGATTTCGCTTCTATAGATGAGACCCGACTCGACAAACCACAGTTCAACTGGGGTTATGATCCGAAGAACTATAATGTGCCGGAAGGCAGTTACGCTACCGACCCTTATTCTCCAGCAACCCGCATCAAGGAGTTCAAGGAGATGGTGATGGCGCTGCATAAGGCAGGCATTCGAGTGATTTTCGATGCCGTATATAACCATACTTTTGATATCAACGGCAGCAATTTCCAGCGTACCTATCCTGATTATTATTATCGCAAGACCAAGGATGGTAAGTATTCTGATGGTTCAGGCTGTGGCAACGAGACTGCTTCAGAGAAGCCTCTTATGCGCCAGTTTATGCTGGAGAGCGTGAAATATTGGATAGACGAATATCATATCGACGGTTTCCGTTTCGACCTGATGGGCGTTCATGACATCGAAACCATGCAGGCTATCCGTGAGATGGTAAACCGCATCGATCCTAGCATCTATATTTATGGTGAGGGATGGAGTGCAGGCAGCTGTGCTTATCCTACCGAGAAACTGGCGGTGAAGGCGAATACCCAGCAGCTCAAGGGTATTGGTGCTTTCAGCGATGATATGCGCGATGCGCTCCGTGGTCCTTTCTCTGATGACCATCAGGGGGCGCTCCTGGCTGGTCTTACAGGTCAGGAGGAGAGTCTGAAGTTCGGTATTGTGGGTGGCATTGCTCATCCGCAGGTGGATATGAACAAGGTAAACTATGACAAGAAGCCTTGGACCAACAATCCTACCGAGCAGATCAGTTATGTAAGCTGCCACGACGATATGTGTCTGGTAGACCGTCTGAAGGCAAGTATCTCATCTCTTACCGACAAGAATGTCCCTGAAGCAATACGTACTGCCGAGTTGCTCCGCATCGATAAGCTTGCGCAGACCTGCGTCTTCACTTCACAGGGTGTTCCTTTCATCCTTGCCGGCGAAGAGATGCTCCGCGACAAGAAGGGAGTACACAATAGCTATAATTCTCCTGACAGCATCAATCAGTTTACCTGGACCAATCTGCAGAAATATCCGCAGGCGTTTGCTTATTATAAGAGTCTGATTCAGCTCCGCAAGAATCATCCAGCCTTCCGTCTTTCAACAGGCGATAAGGTGCGTCAACATCTGGAGTTTCTGCCTAGTCAGGATGTCAATGGCAACAAGCAGACTTGCCTCGTAGGTTTCCAGCTCAAAAATCTGGAGGGCATTGATGCGTGGAAGAACATCATCGTGATCTATAACTTCAATAAGGAGGCAAAGAAGATGCAGATTCCTGAGGGTAATTATACCGTGGCTTGCTGCAATGGTGTGATTAACGAGGAAGGTTTAGGCTTTGTTTCGGGAAAGGAAGTTGAGGTTGCCCCTCAGTCAGCCCTGATACTTTATCAGAAATAGTTTATATATTTAATTAATAAGGTGTAATATGAAAAAGATAATAGCTTCTTTATTGCTTATGAGTAGCGCAATAAGTATGAATGCAGCGGTTAACGTGAACCGCATTGAACCTACCGACTGGTATGTGGGCATGAAAGATGCTTCACTCCAGCTGATGGTGTATGGCAAGGATATCAAGAATGCCGATGTAACGGTAGACTATCCGGGTGTGAAGGTAGACAGCATCGCCCGCCTTGATTCCCCTAATTATCTCCTGGTTTATCTTAACCTCGATGGGGCAAAGGCTGGTGAGATGACCCTCAACTTCAAGCAGGGCAAACAGTCGAAGAAGGTAAAGTATGTGTTGAAGAACCGTGAGATGGCGGGCGATAAGCGCATCGGTTTCTCTAATGAAGATGTGCTCTATATGCTGATGCCAGACCGTTTCGCCAACGGCAATCTGAAGAATGATGCCTTTAAGGCGATGCGTGATAAGACCTGCAACCGTGCAGAGCCTAGTTTGCGCCATGGTGGCGACCTGGAGGGAATCCGCCAGCACTTGGATTATTTTAACCAGTTGGGTGTAACCGCTCTGTGGTTTACCCCGGTTTTGGAGAACGACAGTCCAAGTAACGGCAAGAACAGCAGTTATCATGGATATGCTACCACCAATTATTATCGTGTAGACCCACGTTTCGGAACCAATGCCGATTATAAGCAGCTGATAGATGAGGCTCACAAGAAAGGTTTGAAGATTGTGATGGATATGATTTTCAACCATTGCGGTTTCGAACATCCTTGGGTTGCCGATATGCCATCAAAGGACTGGTTCAATACACCGGAATGGCTGGCTCCTGAAAATCAGACTGCCGAGCATCAGAAGAACATCGGTACGGTGGATGGCGCTGCTAAGGTGAACGATAAGTATCTGCAGACCAGTTATAAGCTGACTCCTGTACTCGATCCATACGCCAGCAAGGTTGATCTCACAGAAACCGTAGATGGCTGGTTTGTTCCAACCATGCCTGACCTCAACCAGCGTAACCCACACGTTATCAAGTATCTGATTCAGAACAGCGAGTGGTGGATAGAGAGTGCAGGTATCGACGGCATCCGTATGGATACCTATCCTTATGCCGACCGCGATGCGATGGCACACTGGATGAAGGTGCTGGGCGAGGAGTATCCTCACTTCAATACCGTAGGCGAGACTTGGGTAACTGAACCTGCCTATACTGCAGCCTGGCAGAAGGACAGCAAACTTTCTGAGAAGAACAGCTATCTGCCAACCGTTATGGATTTCGCTTTCTTCGACCGCATCAACAGTGCAAAGAAAGAAGAGACCGATGACTGGTGGAACGGCATGAACCGTCTCTACAACGTGTTCTGCTACGACTATCTCTATCCTAATCCAAAGAGCGTAATGGCATTCATCGAGAATCATGATACCGACCGCTTCCTGGGTGAAGGCAAGGATACCCTAGCTTTGAAGCAGGCGTTGTCATTGCTTCTTACCATCAATCGCACTCCTCAGCTCTATTATGGTACAGAGGTGCTGATGAACGGTACCAAGAGTGTAACCGATGGCAATGTACGCAAGGACTTCCCTGGCGGTTGGGCTGGTGACAAGCACAATGCCTTTACTGCCGAAGGAAGAACACAGGCAGAAAACCAGATGTTCAACTGGCTCAGCAACCTGTTGCACTGGCGTCAGGGCAATGAAGTGATTACCAAGGGCAAGCAGACCCAGTTCTGTCCTCAGAAGGGTGTTTACGTAATTGCCCGCCAGTATAAGGGGAAGAATGTGATGACGGTTATCAACGGCAAGAACGAGGCAAACGAGCTGAATGTTTCCCGTTATGCAGAGATTATCGGTTCTCATGACAAGGCTACGGATGTTACAAACGGTCGCACCGTTCTTATCAACAAGAACGTGAAGCTCCGTCCTCGCCAGAGCATGATTCTTGAATTCTAGAAAAAAACTCAAGAAAGTGCCTAACGGTGTTATTTTACACTGATAGGCACTTTTTTTCTTGTATTTATTCTTTTGTTTCGATTATTCTTCGTATTTTTGCAAGCATAACCTATATAGATAAATGATTAGATACATTTTTTCCATCATAGCAGCATTCTTCATAACCTTGAGCAGTTGGGCGCAAGGTGGACTGCCTAGTCGCTATAATGTAAGCTATCTCAATATGGCTGCAGGTATGCCGAATAATTTTGCTGATGACATCTTTCAGGACTCTTACGGCTTCGTATGGATCAGTACGCATGGTGGTGGTCTGGTACGCTACGATGGTTTCAATTTCATGAACTTCGGTTTGGGGTCTGTAGGAATCAGTCTGCGAAGCAACAGTTGCCGTAATGTCTGCGAAGATCCGTTCAAGCGCCTTTGGGTGGCTTTCGAGGAAGGTCCGCAGGTGCTCGACCTCAAAACGATGCAGCCTGTTGTTCCCCCTTGTGAGAATAGTCAGGTAGAGGCACAACTCAACAAAGTATTCAAGAACCTTTGCACCCGAATATATTGTGATGTAAAGGGCAATATATGGATGCTGTCTTTCAACCAGCTTACCCGTTTCGGCTTTAACGAAAAGGGCGAGGTGAGCAGCGTCTTGTCCACATCCTATCCTTATAATGCTCCCGACCTCGGAATCTGTGATGTCTATCGCAGAGGAACGGTTGTATTATGCAACAATGGAGTGGTGAGCGAGTTCTCAGTGAAGAACAATCAGCTCGTGGCAAAGAACATCTCATCCCTGTTCCCTCCGCTCGAAGGTCGGTATGGGGGGGCGCTTATTTATTATCATGGCAAGATATGGATGGGTACGAATCGCGGATTGTTTAATAGTGGCAAGCAGGAATTCCATTGCTCTGCTACCGACCATTCACTCCAGCACGAAGTAGTGACGAGCCTTGCCGTTTCTCCAGATGACAAACTTCTGGTAGGAACGCTCTGTGGCGTAGATATCTTCAATGATAAGATCGGAGAGATAGAACATTGGAACACTGCTACGGCTGTGAATCCGCTGAGCAGCAACTTTATCAACAGTCTTTTCTCAAAGAACGGACAGATATGGGTAGGTTCCGAGACAGGTGGTGTTATCAAGCTGGCTCCACGTCAGCTGAATTTGGAATTCTACCGTCACGACCCCGCCAACCTGGGCAGTATCTCTCCTAATGCTGTCAATGCCATGTATGCGGCAGCCGACGGAACCCTGTGGGTAGGAACAGTAGAGGGAGGTCTCAATGCCTTGACTCCAGGCAGCATGAACTTTGTTCATTATACGGTGGCAAATTCCGGTTTGCCGCATAATACCGTCTCGGTTCTTGCAGCCGATAACCGCAATCAGCTCTGGATCGGTACCTGGGGAAGGGGCTTTGCTGTGATGAATCTCAGTCAGCCGGGCAAGATTATTCCTCTGGTGATAGATGCTAAGCATCAGCATTTACTTAACTTTGCCGGTGCTTTGGCTTACGATCCTATCAATGATGGTATGTGGCTAGGAACCAATGACGGTCTCTTCTTCTATGATATGAAGCGCCATCAACTCATCGAACCTTTCAGGGGATGCCAGAATGTGCGCGGCTGCATTGGTTCTCTGATAACCCGAAAGGGCAAACTCCTGATGGGGTGTGTGCAGGGAATGGTAGAGGTCGACCTCAAGTCGCGTGCTCATGGCAAGGGCTATTTCGCTGTGACGTATCATCAGTATAAACTCGACAATCCGAAGAGTGGAGTCTTCGATAAGATATTGTCTTTCTGCCAGGCTAAGGATGGAAAGATATGGATGGGCAGTAACGGCTACGGTCTGTATTGCTATACCAGCGATAAAAACGGAAAGACTCAAGTGAAGTCGTATACCACCAATAACGGACTTGCCAACAATATCGTGAAGGGTATTGTAGAGGATAACCAGGGTATGTTGTGGATAGCTACCGATAACGGACTCTCTATCTTCAATCCGAAGACCGAGGCATTCTGTAGTTTCTCCCGTGAAGACGGTCTGATCAGTTCGCAGTTCTATTTCAATGGAGCCATCCGCAATGCCAAGGGCGAAATATTCTTGGGCACCGATGCGGGTATGATGGCTGTAAAGGGCATAAACCGTTCTGTGCATCAGACGGGTAAGTTGTGCTTTACCGAACTTCTGGTAGATAACCAGCCTGTCTTTGCCGGCAGTGATTATTTGGAAGAAGACATTTCTATTGCCAGAAAGTTGCGTATCCATGAGAGTGATAAGTCGTTCACCCTCTTTTTCTCAGCGCTCAATTATGGCTGCGAGACACAGGGCGTGTACCTTTATCGCATGAAGGGATACGAGAATGAGTGGGTTCAACTCAAGGCTGGTCAGCATAGTGTGCGTTATTCCACTCTGCCAGCTGGAGACTATAAGTTTGAGGTGAAATATATCCCATCTATCAATTCCGACAAGGAGCAGGTGATCTCTGTAGAAGTTCAGATTACTCCTTATTTCTGGAAGAGCTGGTGGTTTGTTACCCTTATTATAATAGGTATCATCGCCTTGCTCCAATATGCTTATGTGCGCCGTCTCAACAAGATGCGCGAAGAGGAAGTAGAGGCTCTGTACCGTCCTATCGAGGCAGCGATGAAGGAAAGTGATGAACCAGAAATGCTGCAGAGTCGCATCCAGATGATTCTGCAGAACCAGAAGCGTTATCAGGACAGTCAGATAAAGAGCATTGAGGCTGACAGGAAGATGGTAGAGGAGAATACGCGTCCATTCATGGAAGAAGTGATGGATGTGATGGAGAAGAATTACGATAATTCTGAGTTCGGAGTTCAGGAACTGGCAGATGCCTTGGGTATATCACGCAGTGTACTGAGCAAGAATCTCTCCAAGGAGACAGGTTTGCCAACAGCCCAGTTTATCCGCAACTACCGTCTCGACATCTCGCGCAAGATGATGGCTGATAAAACTTCCAACCGAAATATCACGGAGATAGCCTACCGTGTAGGCTTCAACGATCCGAAGTATTTCACCCGTTGCTTCACCAAGCAGTTTGGCATCTCGCCGACTGCATATAAGGATCAGTTGGATTCTCAGGGTTCAGATATGGCATATTTCTCCTTGGATTCTTCGGAGAAATAATGTTCCTGGATGTGATAATTTGTTAAGCAAATAAAATAAAACCGAGGGGTTACTTGATATAAGTCAAGTAACCCCTTGTTTTGTATGTGTGGGTACACAACTGGTGGATAAGCACGTAATATCCTTAAAAATCCACTGTTTATGTGTTTTGTCCACCTATAAAACCCATTTGTCCACCCTATATAATCCGATTAATTGTACTTTTGCCACTGAAAAAGGATTTAAGAATTTTAAATAACCTATTTGAATAGTAAACAAACAACCTAAAGGCGTTAAGTTATGAAGTTAAGAAAAACTTTACTTTCGTTTGCTTGTGCTATCATGGTGGCATTAAGTTTCACTGCTTGTGGTGATGACTGGGGCCGACAGGATGATCCTGCTGGCGGACAGATTTACCCATCTAAGACAACAGTGGCAACTTATGACTTTGAGTATTCAGAAGAGAAACCTGAGTATTCAGACATGATAAGTCACGATGAGTCATGTGAGGTGACCAATGATGAGACCCTCGCAAGTAATGTATTGCACATCAATGGTAAGGGTGGTGCCAAGATTGCCAATCCTTTCAATGGTGTGAAGTTGCAAAATGGTGCTGCCATCACTTTCGCTGTAAAGATTGATGCAGCCGTAGCTGAGGACGGAACAGTCGCAGATGTTGACTTGACCCGACCTCTTATCTCATTTGGTTCAGATGAGAAGGATGCTGCTGGTAATGATATCAGTGCTCACTTCTATATCACTGCCAATGGTCAGGTGGTTTACAACAAGCCTACCCAGTTGCAGAGTTTGAACCTGAATGAGAATGACCCTTCTTCTGTGAAGACAGGTATTCTCTCTCCTAATGAGTGGCATTTCGTAGCCCTTCAGCTTTCTACTGAAGGTTACCAGCTCTACGTTGATGGTAAGAAGAGCCTTTCTGGTTATCAGACATCATCAAGTGCTACCTCTTTCCAGTACAAGACCTTGGTTGATTCCATCAACTCTTTACCTTATTTATATATAGGTGGAGACAGCAAGTTGACAGCCGAAGAGACCAACACCGTATCTATTGACAATGTTACCCTGATCCGTAACATGATGGAAGAGAAGGATTGGAACAAGACCATTGGTGGTAATGGTGGTGGTGATGAAGCTTTCAAGAATGTAGAGTTTGTGAAAGAGGATGGTACTCCTACTACCGAAATCGGTACTTCTGATTGCTCTGCTGCTTGGTGGACAAGCTTCTCTGACTACTATCGTATTCCTGCAAATGGTTCTATCCACTTGAAGTTTACCAACCATACATCAGGTGCTGGCAACTGGAACAACTGGAACCTCTGTTTGAGTACAGATGATGTACGTAATGGTAGCAATTACTTAGAGTACTTCGTTATCCGTAGCGATGTATATGGCTGGGGTGGTTCTTATGCCTCAGGAAAGTGGGATAATGAAGGTTATCCAACCAACGATGATGAGTGGGCTGAGTTCCGCCAGAATATGGAGGGTGCCAAGGTAGATATGACCATTTCCCGTACTGGTACAGATATCAAGGTAGTAGCAGTGGCAACTTGTACAAATGGCAAGGTTTACACTGAAAGATTCACTGCTCCTTGCAATGATGCCAATGAGGTTCTCCGTGCTTTCCTGATTGTTGATGGTTCTTATCTTGTCATGAATACCAACGAGTGTCAGGCACAGACTGCTGTAGAAGTTACAGCCAGCGAAATCGGAACTTCTGATTGCTCAGCCGCTTGGTGGACACAATTCTCTGATTACTTCCAAATTCCTTCCGGTGCTTCATTGCACCTCGGTTTCACTAACCATACATCAGGTGGTGGTAACTGGAACAACTGGAACCTCTGTGTCAGCACCGATGATGAGCGTGCTGGTGGTAATTATTCAGAGTATTTTGTTATCCGTAGTGATGCATATGGCTGGGGTGGTTCTTATGCCTCAGGAAAGTGGGATAATGAAGGTTATCCAGCCAATGATGATGAGTGGGCTGAGTTCCGCCAGAATATGGAGGGTGCCAAGGTGGATATGACCATTTCCCGTTCTGGTACAGACATTAAGGTGGTAGCTGTAGAGACCTGTACAAACGGCAAGGTTTACATCGAAAGATTCACTGCTCCTTGCAGCGATGCCAATGAGATGCTCCGTGCCTTCCTGATCGTTGATGGTTCTTATCTTGTGATGGATCCTGCAGCTTGCTATATTGGAAAGCCTTTGTATTAAAAGGAGGCTGAACTTCAACAATAACATTAATAGAATAAACAATGAACAATAACATATTGCATAAGTTATTCTTGACCCTGACACTGGTGCTCCTTACTTTAGGAGCATCAGCACAGGTTACCGTATCTGGTAATGTGTCAGATGAATCGGGTGAGCCTATCATCGGTGCTACTGTTATGGAAGCATTGACAACCAATGGTGTTGTTACTGATTTCGACGGTAACTTCAAGATTCAGGTGAAGAACGAGAACGCTACTTTGAAGATTTCTTATATCGGTATGGTTGCTCAGAACATCCGTGTAGGCAATCAGCGTAATATCAAGGTGGTTCTCAAGGACGAAAGTCAGAAAATCAATGAGGTCGTAGTCGTTGGTTACGGTCATCAGAAGAAGGAGAGTGTCGTAGGTGCAATCTCTCAGGTTAGTTCAGACGACCTCTTGAATACTCCTACTGCCAACGTAACACAGGCTATTGCCGGTAAGATTCCTGGTGTCGTAACAACCCAGGTATCTGGTGCTCCTGGTGCCGATGACGCTACCATCAACATCCGTGGTCGTGCAACCTTCGCTGGCGATGGTGCTCCATTGGTAATGGTAGATGGTGTAGAACGTGCTTTCTCTCAGGTGGCTCCTGATGATATCGAGAGCATCTCTGTATTGAAGGATGCTTCTGCTACAGCCGTTTATGGTGTGCGTGGTGCGAATGGTGTCATCCTTGTTACTACCAAGCGTGGTAAGGATATGAAGCCAGAGGTTAGTTTGACCAGTAACTTCATGTGGGGTACTCCAACCCGTAAGCCTCACTATCTGAACTCTTATGACTCTGTAACTCTCCTCGAGGAGGCTCTGAAGAATGATGGTCTTCCATCACAGTACTCTGCTTCTGATATCGAGATGTACCGCAAGAGCTGCGCCGGTGAGTTGACTGGTGCTGATGCGCTTCTCTATCCTAATGTAGACTGGTATGATGAGGTGCTCAACAACTGGGCTCCTTCTCAGCGCTATAATGTAAGTGTACGTGGTGGTACGAAGCGCATGCGCTACTATGTCTCTGGTGAAATCTACAACCAGGGTTCTCTGATCAAGAACCTCAGCCAGGATACCTACGGTAACTCTTCAAGCCCAGGCTACAACCGTTACGCTTTCCGTGCCAACATGGACTTCTTCCTCTCTAAGGATTTGACATTCAGCGTAAACTTCGGTACACGTTTCGAGAACCGTCATGGTTCTAACACCAACGAGAGTTCTACCAACTATGATATCTTCGCACGTATCAACCATACTCCAGGTTGGATCTTCCCAGTATCTTATGAGGTACAGAATGGTGAGACAACCAAGACTCTCTATGGTGGTACAGCCGTATATCAGGACAACGTAGTGGCTGCCCTTGCCAAGGGTGGATACTATCGCGGAACCAATACCATCAATGAGACCAACTTCATTGCTGATTACAAGATGGACTGGTTGACTCCTGGTCTTTCTGCCCGCGGTATGGTTTCGTTCGACTACGACTCATATTACAAGAAGACATTCGGAGCTGCTTTTGCAACTTACGAATTGAACGACCGTAACAACTTTACAAGTGCAGATGCTTATACCAAATATAATGTAGACGGCGACCTGGCTTACTCTAAGGGCTCTTCTACTACTTACAAGCTCTATATGGAGGGTCAGATCAACTACGCCCGCAAGTTTGGTAAGCACGATGTTACAGGTATGGTACTTTACAATCAGAATGACTACCGTTACAACTCAGACCTGGCTAAGCGCTATCAGGGTCTCGTAGGTCGTGTAACTTACGGCTATGATGACAAGTATTTGGCTGAGGTTAACGTTGGTTACAACGGATCAGAGAACTTCCTCAAGGGCAAACGCTTCGGTTTCTTCCCAGCATTCTCACTCGGTTGGCGTGTAACTCAGGAAGAGTTTATGAAGCCAACAGAAAACTGGTTGAACAACCTGAAGATCCGTGCATCTTACGGTGAGGTTGGTAACGACGTATATACCGTAGGTGGTGTGGCTCAGCGCTTCCTCTATGAGGAGAAGTGGAACCAGATTTCCAACGATTACTACTTCGGTAATACTGGTAAAACCGGTATTTTCGAGAGCCAGTATCCTAACTATGGTGTAACATGGGAGCGTGCCAAGAAGTTCAACGTAGGTCTTGAGTTTGGCTTGTTCAACGGTATGCTGACTGGTAACTTCGACTACTTCGTTGAGAACCGTAACGATATCCTGACCGAGTACTTGAGCCGTCCACAGTGGGTAGGTGTAACCATGGCAGCCGGAAACCTCGGTAAGACCCAGAACAAGGGTTACGAGTTGGAACTCCATCACTTCAATCACATCGGCAAGGACTTCACCTATAATATCGGTGCAACCTTCTCTCATGCAGCCAACAAGATCAAGAATATGGATGAGCCTGCTTACAAGACCGCTTATCGCAAGCGCGAAGGTCACCCAATCAACCAGTACTTCGGTCTGGTATGCGAGGGCTTCGTAACACAGGCCGACTTGGATAATCCTAACTTCCCTGTATCAACCTACGGAAACGTAAAGGTTGGTGACCTGAAGTACAAGGATATGAATAACGATGGCTTCATCGATGACCGTGATGAGACATTCATCGGCTACAGCGATATTCCGGAGAACACATACGCTCTGACACTCGGCGCCAACTATAAGGGCATCGGTTTCGAAGTAATGTTCCAGGGGGTAGATCATGTATCCCGTTACTACGACAGCGATGCGATGTTCGCCTTCCAAAACAACGGTAAGGTAAAGGATATCCACCTGAACCGCTGGAACCCTGCAAAGAGCGAGGCAGAGAACCTGGCTACTGCTACCTATCCATTGCTCCATTACGGAAGCAACGGTGACCACAACCAGCGCCAGAACTCATTCTTCCTGAAGAACGGTTCATTCGTCCGTCTGAAGAACATCGAGTTGAGCTATACATTCCCTAAGGAGTTGATTAAGCATGTCGGTATGAGCAATGTCCGCTTCTACATCAATGCCAACAACCTCTTTACATGGGATCATCTCGACGACTTGGTTGACCCGGAGAGTAACGGTTCAAACCGTTATCCACTCTTGAAGACCGTCAACGTAGGTTTCAATGTCGTATTCTAATTCAAGAACATTCAAAAAGAATCGAAAATGAAGAAATATAGTATATTTGCTTTGGCGCTCGTTATGGGAGCAATGACGCTCACCTCTTGCGAAGACGCCTTTGGCAATTTCCTCGACAAGCAGCCAAGCAATGAGTTGACAAAAGCTGAGGTGTTGGGTAACTTCACTCTGTTGGAAGAGAACCACAATGATACTTACAACTTCCTGCTTCACGGTGCCAACCGCGTGAACAACTCATGGATGGATGCTGCTACCGATCTGGCTGAGTCAAGTATTGGTACATCAGGTACACGTACCACATTCAATATCGGTAACTATTATGGTGGTGGCGGTGCAGCAGAGCTGACTTCTCCTTGGGAGAGCCGCTATCGTGGTATCCGCAAGTGCAATATCACCATCAACACATTGGAGCAGGACACTGAGAACAAGCTTCGCCCTGCAGATGTTGACGTAGAACTTTACAATTCACGTAAGGCAAACTATATTGCAGAGGCCCGTTTCCTCCGTGCCTATTTCTACTGGGAACTGTTCCTCCGCTATGGTCCGGTGCCATTGGTTACAACCGAGCTCGACCCTAACGGTGACCTGATGACAGGTTATACAGAGCGCCCTGACCTCAAGACCTTCATGGATTATCTCTTCAAGGAGGTGAAGGAATGCGAGAGCAGTTTGAAGACTTACGCAGAGACCAGCGATGCTACCTATGCAGGTGAGGTAAACCAGCCTACAGCACGTGCCCTCTATGTTCGCATGATGCTCTACATGGCAAGTCCACGCTACTCAGCACAGAGCGGTGTTACCTGGCAGCAGGCTGCAGACGCAGCTGCGGGCTTCATCGCTGACTATGGTGAGAACTATAAGTTGGAAAATCGTACCAACGGTGGTGTAGCAGCCTACAACAATGCCTGGTTGCTCAACACTTATACCGACAAGAACCCTGAGGTTATCTTCTTCCGCAACGATGTAGCTATCGGTTGGAGCGGTATTTCTACCGATACTCCTGTAGGTGAAGGTGGACAGGGTGGTCTTTGCCCAAGCCAGAACCTCGTAGATATGTATGATATGGAAGATGGTTCAGCTCCTTTCAAGCAGTATGATGCAACAGGTGCTCCGGTTTATGTAAACGGCAAGCCTGTCATCAACGAAGAGAGCGGTTATACAGAGCAGAAGATGTGGAAAAACCGTGATCCACGCCTCGCAGCTACCATTCTTTACAATGGTTGTGAGTGGGGTCAGGCTACCAGCACCAAGACCAATGTCATTGATGTTGTTTATGGTCATCGCGATAATCCTATCGGTAACCAGAATGCTACTCCAACAGGTTACTATGTACGCAAGTATATTCCTGAGACCATCCTGAGCAGTAACCACAGCGGTACAGCCAAGCGCCTCTGGAAGATCTTTACCTATAGCGAACTGCTTCTGAACTATGCTGAGGCATTGAACGAGGCTGACTATGCAGGCAACAAGACACAGGTTTGCAACCTGCTCGACCAGATTCGTCATCGTGGCGGTATCATCGGTAATGTAGCCGATCGTGCAGACTTGAATTCCCAGACAGCTATGCGCAATTTCATCCACAAGGAGCGTACCATCGAACTTGCTTTCGAGGAGCACCGCTGGTGGGATGTACGTCGCTGGAACGTAGCAGGCGATGCGCTCGGCCGTGATATCTATGGTGTAGATGTGGCAGCAGATGGCACTATTACCCGTAAGGTAGCCCAGCAGCGCAAGTGGCAAGACAAGTTCTACCTCTATCCAATCCCAGAGGCTGAGGTTTGGAAGATTGGTCAGGACTTCCAGAACGATGGTTGGAAAGAATAACTCTTTTAATGATAGAATCGTATGAATAATATTCAGAATATATATAATAAGGTATCTTCATCAAGCAAAGTCTTGATGCTGAGTGCACTTCTCTGTGCTTCAAGCTCTGTCTTGGCACAGGAGCAGGTGCTCAAAGGCCGAATCGTCAACAGCCAGGGTGAACCAATCCCTGGAGCTGTTGTCAACGTGGCAGAGGAAAGCCGCATTGCCCTGACCGATAAGGATGGTTACTTTACATTGAAGAAGGTAACTCCTAGCGATGAAATCTGCGTAAGTAGCGTAGGTTACAAGAATGCGCAGGAGAAGGTGACCACTTTTGACGGCACATACGTCATCAAGATGGAAGATGATGCAGACGAGTATGAGCATCTCGCTCCTGTTCCTTTCGGCGAGCAGAAAAAGAAAATCTTGACTGATTCCCGTTCGGTTGTTTCAGGCGAGGAATTGCAGAAGCATCCTGTTACTATTCTTCAGAATGCCTTCACCTCAACACTGAATGGTGTGCAGACCTACGAGTGGTCTTCTGAGCCAGGATGGTCGGAGAGCTTCCTCTTTATCCGTGGTATCCGTACCACCAACCAGAGTGCCCGTTCTCCACTAATCATCGTGGATAACGTAGAGCGTGACCTCTCCTTCCTCGATGCTTATCCTATCGAGAGCATCACCGTATTGAAGGATGCTGCCGCTTCTTCTATCTATGGTATGCGTGGTGCCAATGGTGTGATTATGGTTACTACCAAGCGCGGTAATGCCGGTAAGACTAAGATTGATTTCACTCAGGAAGTCGGTTTCCAGACCCTCGCCAACAAGATGGAGGTTCAGAACTCTTACAACATGGCGATGACCCGTAACCAGGTACGCTATCTGAGCGGTATGGATCCGATGTACACCCAGGAGCAGCTCGACAACTACAAGTATGTATGCGATGGTGGAACGTTTGCTGACGATGATATCCGCAAGTACCAGTACTTCAATACATCTTGGGCAGACCAGTTGTATCGTGAAGCTGCACCGCAGTATCGCACCAACCTGCAGATTAGTGGCGGTAACCAGCGTGCCCGCTACTATGTAAGCTTCTCTTACCTGCGCCAGGAGGGTATGTGGAATACCGAGGGTACTGAAATGAATGACGGTTACAGCACTCAGCACGTACTGAACCGCTGGAATCTCCGTTCTAACATTGATATCGATGTATCCAAGTATCTGAATGTATCTCTCGACTTGGGTGGACGTATTGATAACATCTCTCAGCCTACTGAGGGCGTGTTCAACCTCGTTACCTTCGGTGTAATCGAGGCAAACCCTATGGCTCCTACCCATAACCCTGACGGAAGTATCTATTCTTCATCTACAGCCAACAACCCGGTACGTTACCTGGGTGGTTCCGGTTTGGAGAAGAACCGTCGCCGTAACTTGTATTCTACCTTGAATGCCAAGTACGATTTGAGTCCTGTATTGAAGGGCTTAGGCTTGTTCGGTACAGTCAGCTTCGATGCATACGAGACTTTCGAGTCAACACAGACTGCTCAGATGGATTCATGGAACTACGACTACGATAACCTGGCGGTTACCGATGTCAGCCAGTTCAAGTATACCAAATATACAACCAAGGCAGCTTTGAGCAACCCATCAGCTAATCAGCGTGGTTACTACTACAACCTGAATTTGTTTGGTGGTGTAAGTTATAAGAACAGTTTCGGTAAGCACAATGTAGATGCCCGTGCCTTTGCCCGTTACTACCGTAATGAGGAAGCAGGTTCAGATTACTCTACCCAGCAGAGTGCATCTTCAAACCGTTATCTGGCATACAACTTCCAGGGAACATACGACTATGCCAACAAGTATATCGCCTCAGTCAACCTCTCTCGTATGGGATGTGACAACTTCTCACCAGACGACCGTTGGGGAACCTTCTGGGGTACATCAGCAGGATGGGTACTCTCTGAGGAATCCTGGATGAAGAAACTTGGCTTTGTCAATCTTCTCAAACTCCGTGCTTCTTATGGTGAGGCTGGTCAGTCTTCTACTGGTGCAGGCCGTTACCCATATCAGAGTATCTATGGTTCAGCTACCGGTTACGGTTTCGGTTATAACGGAACTCTTGTGAATGGCTATGCTGAGAGCAAGACCGGTAATGCCAACAGTAAGTGGGAAATCTCCAAGATGGTAAACCTCGGTGTTGACTGGAACCTCTGGAACAGCAAACTCTATGGTAGCTTCGATATCTTCAAGGAGTGGCGTTCTAACATCCTGGTATCCCGTTCAACCGTGCCAGAAACCATACTTGGTGTGCCTGTAGCACAGGATTCATATGGTAAGGTTGAAAGCCGCGGTTACGAACTCGTTCTCGGACATCGTGGCAATATCGGCAAGGACTTCAAGTACTTCATCGAGGGGCAGCTTACCTTCAATACCAACAAGATTACCGATATCGATGAAACTGCACCAGATGTAGAGTGGCAGCGCAAGGCAGGTCATAGAATCTATGACAACACTTCGGTAGCCGAACTCTATGAGCAGGCTCAGACAGGTACCAACCGTGTGGGTGGATGGAACATCTATAAGTTCGACCAGTGGGCTTCAGATCCAAACCTGATTGCAACCTCTCAGCAGGATGCCATCGACCATCCGGAAAAGTATCCATACAACAGCTTCTCTAATGGAGCACAGCAGTTGGGTACAGCGGTGTTCAAGGATATCAATGGTGACCGCGTGATTGACTCAAAGGATATGGTACCAGATTCATACACCATCATTCCTGAGATGATTCCAACCTTCAATTTCGGTTTCGAGTATAAGGGCTTCGATGCACGCATGATTGTGAATGCTTATCTCCGTCGCTCTGTATTCCTTTCACCAGCTATCTGCTACAGTGGTTGGAGTAACATGGGTACCCATGAGGTAACAAAGGCTTGGGGTTACTATACTGATGACCCTTCTGATCCTCGCAACGTGAATGCTACTTATCCACGTCCTGTTTGGGGTGGATTCGATGCAGTTGATTCAGACCGTGCTACAGGTTCTTACCAGAACAATATTTGGGTACGCAATGGTAACTTCTGGTCTATCCGTAATATTGAGGTAGGATACTCTTTGCCTGCTAAGTTGATTTCTAAGTTGTGGATGACTAAGTGCCGCGTTTACTTCAGCGCTTATAATATTGCTACCTTTAGCAGTCTGCCAGATGATGTAGACCCAGAGAAGCCATTGAGCTACTGCTGGTGGTATCCAAAGACAAAGTCATTTACATTTGGTATTAACATTGGTTTCTAATCAATTTTATCAAAAACGAATATGAAAAAGATATTAGTTAATATATCATTGGCGATGCTGGCTGTAGGAGGTATGACCTCCTGCAGCGACATCCTCGATAAGGAAGTCGACTTGACTTATACTGACGAGAACATCTACAGCAACTACGATCGTACCCGTGGTGTCTTGGCAAATGCCTATACCTATTTGCCTGATGCCTTTGCGGGATATACCGATGGTCAGTTCCGTGCTGCTTCTCGTGACTGTATGACCGATAATGCCATCTCTTACTGGAATGTGCATTACTATCACAGTGTGTTGAACGATTCATATGATGCCAAGAACCATTGGTTTGCTGAGAATTATTGGAGCAACGATCTGAAGGGCATCCGTGTCTGCAACGACTTCATTTCAAAGGCACGTGAGAGTGTCATCGGAAATGCAGAGAAGAGCGGTGACGACAACAAACTCTGCGATCGTTACAAGGCAGAGGCGCGTTTCATTCGTGCCATCCTTCATTTCGATATGATTGGCTATTTCGGTGCAGTGCCTATCGAGGATCATGTGTTGGATAATGCAGAGGCTGCTTCTATTGCCCGTACTCCAGCTCCTGAAGCATTGAAGTGGGTAGCTGATGAATGCGATGCCATCATCCAGAGTGGTGCACTCCCATTCCGTTACAGCAATGAAAATGAGAACTGGGGACGTATCAATGGTGCTGCTGTCTATGCCTTGAAGTCAAGAGCATTGCTCTATCGTGCTTCTGCACTGAACAATCCTACAAATGATGTTACCTGGTGGCAGGAGGCTGCTGATGCAGCTCTCGCTTTCATCAATGCCAATAAGAGTTCTGCCAACCCTTACCGTCTCTACACAACAGACGATAACAACCCTAACAAGAACTATTATGAGTGCTTCACCAGTACTCCTCACTTGAATCCTGAGTATATCCTCAGCCGTAGTGAGTGGAATACCCGTGAGATAGAGATGTTCAACACTCCTTGTGGTTTTTCTGGTAACGTGAATTCTACAGGTCGTGTAAACCCTACCCAGAACTTGGTTGATTCTTACGAGACCATCAATGGTCTTCCTATCGACCAGGATCCTTCTTACAATGACCAGGATCCTTACAAGAACCGTGACCCACGTCTGGAGCAGACTATCTTCCATCAGGGAAGTATCTGGGGGGACAAGAGCCAGGACGAGGAGCGTGCAGTGGATGTATCTGTAGGTGGCAAAGACTACCAGGATCTTCATGGTGGTACCACTACCGGCTACTACTCTAAGAAGTTCGTTCACAATATGAGCTTCAAGAACCCTACCACATACGTTACCGCTTGCCCTATCTTCCGCTATGCGGAGATTCTGCTCAATGCTGCCGAGGCTTTGAACGAGGCAAAGGGTCCTGAGGCAGCCTACGACTATGTAAACCAGGTTCGTGCTCGTGTGGGTATGCCTGCTTACAAGGGTATGACCAAGGAGCTGCTTCGTGAGCGTATCCGCAATGAGCGCCGCATCGAGTTGGCTTTCGAGGATCATCGTTTCTTCGATGAGCGCCGCTGGAAATTGTTTGATGGCAAGAGTGCTGCTACAGAGAAGAGTGAGCCACGCTACAAGCAGGTTTACAACATCTATAGCGTTGTTGTAACTCCTAATGAGAGCCAGGTATATACTTATCGCAACGATAATACCCATCCTACTCGTGCGTTCTCTTGTCCTAAGAATTATTACTTCCCAGTGCCTGATGACACTTACAAGAAGAATCCTAACTTAGGACAGAATGCAGGTTGGGAACTCTCTGATGCTCCAAAGAAGGACGACACCACTGAGGGTGGCGAGACTACTGAGGGTGAAACAACCGGCAAGTAATCTTTGTCAATATACATTATTATATTTTAGGTGAGGTCTATGGCGAAAACACCATAGACCTTCCTTGGTTTTAAAAAATCATATCTTAAACTTGAAATCGTATGAAGAAGTTATTACTTTCTATCATGAGTCTGATGGCGATGAACGGAGCTATGGCTCAGACGCCTGTCGGCGATAATGATCTGGCTAATGCATACGCTACCCAAACGATAACAGGGCGCATCGCTGTGCATGACCCTTCTATCGTGATGGATGTTACGGGCTCTACCACCACCCCTGAATATTATATCTACGGTTCGCATCTGGGCAGAGCCAAGACTTATGCTACGGACAACTATCAGATATGGAAAACCTTCAAAACGGGTGAGGAGAATGCCGGAACCAGCAACAGTCTTTTTGCTGACGTGAATGGTAAACTAGTGAACTTCAAGGACGCTTATTCTACCCAAATGGTGAAGAAGGTGAAGAACTATAAGGGCGAGGAAGTCGATTTTCCTAACTTCGATGCCCATGCCTGGCAGGCGAAAGGCAATAATGTGAAAGGCATGCAGTGGGCACCAGACGTCATCTACAACAAGACCATGAAGAAATGGTGTATGTATATGAGTCTGAATGGCGACAACTGGTGCTCTACCATCGTGTGCTTTATATCCGACGACCTCGAGGGACCTTGGATTTATCAGGGACCAGTGGTATGCTCAGGCTTTTCGGGAAGATATGCCCACAATGGTTTCGCAGCCTCAGGTGACTGGAAGAATACCGACTTGGCGATTGCTACAGGTTGCACATCCCTGCCTCAGCGATACAACACGGACGAATGGAGTCCTTATGGTCCCAACTGTATCGACCCATGCGTGTTCTATGATGACGATGACAATCTCTGGATGAGCTATGGCTCATGGTTTGCAGGCATCTTCATGATTAAACTTGACAAGGAGAATGGTCTTCGTGACTATACTTATACCTACCCATACCAGGTGAAGGGAGTAACAACTACAGCGGGAGCGGCAAATGCAAATGCTACCAGCGACCCCTATTTCGGCAAGAAGATAGCTGGTGGCTGGGGTGTTTCCGGCGAGGCTAGCTATATCCAGAAGGTAGGTAAGTACTATTATCTCTTTATGAGTTATGGTGGTTTGACGGCTGCTGGTGGCTATCAGATTCGTGTTTTCCGTTCGGAGAAACCTGACGGACCTTATAAGGACTGTCTGACCTATACGGGCATTGATGCCATGTATGGCAAGTATATTCTTAACTTCGGTGGCGATGCCAAGCGCGATGAGGGTGTGAAACTCTTCGGCAACTACCAGTGGGAAACCATGCCTAATGCCGAACTGGCTCAGGGACATAACTCTGCCATTGTAGACCATAAGGGACGAGCACTCATCGTTTACCATACCCGCTTCATGAACAGAGATGAGGAGCATGAGGTTCGTGTACATCAGCTCTTCGTAAACCAGGACGGCTGGCTGGTTGCTGCTCCTTACGAGTTTAGCGACGAGACTTATACTGATAATGATATTGCTACCCAGCAGCTCTATGATGCAACAGCGGTAGAGGGAGATTATCAGATCATAGCTCATCCTTACCGTCAGAATACAGCGGCAATGGCTTATGAGAAACCTGTTACCATCCATCTCAATGCAGATGGTTCTATCTCGGGCAAGTATACCGGTAAATGGGAACTGGTGAGTGGTACAAGCTACATCAATCTTACCTTGAAGGGTGTTGCTACAGCCAATGCAGAGGTGAAGTTCAAGGGTGTGCTTACCGAGCAGACTATCGATTATACCAATATCAAGGCACTCTGCTTTACAGCCCTCAGTTCTTCTGATGGTTTGGTTACATCAGGTGGTGCCAGCTTGCAGACTCGCGGTTTGAGTATCTGGGGAAGCAAGGCTGATGCCAAGGCGGCTATCAAATATACATTGGATAAGACCAGCGTTCCTTTCGCAGATGGTGCAACTTTGAATTCTATGCCAAAGCTCCCAACAGAGGGTCATCTCGGTGCAACCATTTCATGGAAGTCAAGCAATCCTTCTATTCTGACCGATGAGGGCGTAGTGAAGGGCAAGGGTAAGGTAACCATGACCATGACTATCAGCAAGGATGGTTATGAATATACTAAGGATTATACCCTGAACATCGATGCTGAGGCTGAGGAAACGACTCCGGTTTACTATCCTGTTTCTGCACAGAAGAATACAACTTCAGGCTGGTGGACAAACTTCTCTCCTTACTACGAGTTGCAGGCTGGCAAGAAGATGCAGTTTAAGTTCTATAACTATAGTGATATGTCTGCGGTATGGAACAACTGGTGCTTGGCGGCTACCCAGATAAAACGTGAGGATGCTGGCTATGGAGCAGATAAAGAGTACTTCGTAATCCGCAACGATAAATTCGGTTGGGGAGCTAACCACAATGCAGAAGGATTTACCAATGATTTTGATTGGAGCGGCGGTGATGATCGTCCAATTCTTAGGAAAGATTTGAATGGCTCTTTGGTTGATATGACTGTTAGCTTGACTGCTGCAGGCGTATTCAAGATGGAATCTACCATCACGACTACAACCAACAAGGTATATCATTATACCTATACCACCACATTGACGGCTAAGCCATCTAAGATTGTCCTCTTCTTCGTGAACGAGAAGTCTTATATCGACGGCTCAAGCCTTTCTACAGGCATCTCGAACCCTATCATCATCCAGAAGAAGAATGATGGCAAGTGGTTCAACCTCTCCGGTCAGCAGGTAGACAAGAGCTACAAGGGTGTAGTGATTGTGAACGGAAAGAAATTTGTGAACAAGTAATTCTCTTATATATATAATAAGGTGTAATTATATGAAGATTTCTAAAATACTTTTGGGAGCAGCAATGATGATTGCTGCTCCTGTTGTAAAAGGTGGTTGCCAGATGATGGCACAGAATGCTCCGCAGGAACCGATTGTGGTAGATACTCCTTTTGTTCACGATCCCGTGATGGCGTACGAGAATGGCAAGTACTATCTCTACTGCACAGGTCATGGTATCACGCAGATGACTTCCACCGACCGCAAGCATTGGACCATCGTTCCTCAGGGCGTGCTCAAGAATAGCGAGATTCCGGCATGGACGCATGATAGTGTGCCGGGTTTTACCACGCATATCTGGGCACCGGATGTTATCCGATTCAAGAACAAGTGGTATCTGGGTTATTCCTGTTCCACCTTTGGCAAGAACACATCTGCCATCGGCTTGTTGAGCAATACTTCCTTATCTGATACGGATGGATGGAAGGATGAGGGCTGCCTCATCGCCTCCAAGGGTGATAGAGACAACTGGAATGCCATCGACCCAAATTTCATCGTTGATGAGAAGGGAAACCCTTGGCTAACCTGGGGCTCTTTCTGGGATGGCATCCAGATGATTAAGTTGGATAAGAAGACGATGCATGTCAAGAAGGGCGCCAAGCCTCAGACCATCGCCCGTCGTCATGCCGTGGGTGATGCATCAGCAGAACCGAATCCTACTTCTAAGTTTGCCGGCACCAATGCCATTGAGGCTCCTTTCATCATGAAGCATGGTGGTTATTACTATCTCTTCGTGAGCTGGGATTACTGCTGCCGTGGCATCAAGAGCAACTATCGTGTTGCCGTAGGCAGGAGCAAGAAGGTTGCCGGTCCTTATTTGGATAAGGCAGGCAGAGACATGCACAATGGCGGTGGTACGCTGATTCTGGAAGGCGATAAGAAAGAATATGAGGCGATGGGTCATTGTTCTGCCTACTCTTTCCCTGATGGCGATTTCTTCTTCTGCCATGGTTACAGCGTGCCAAAGAATGGCGCCAGCATCCTGGTTCAGAAGAAAATCAACTGGACAGAAGATGGATGGCTGACGCTGGAATAACGTCGCGACGTATCTGTCGCTACGTCGTGACGCGTCGATTGCTACGTCGTGACGCCTCAGATGTTACGTCGTGACGTAATTTCGGGAACATCGGCAAGTGGAGACGCTTACGCTTTATTTTTAAAACACGGACAAATTGAATTTGTCCGGCTCATTTGTCCGGTAGCTTGTAAGTTGTTGAAAATAAGTAATTTATAAGACTGTGGATAATTTGTCCGGACAAATTCAATTTGTCCGTGTTGTTTTTTAGCCCTTTTTTGCTTGAAAACCATGGGATATGGTGCCGAAACCTATGAGATGCTGGAAAGAAACCTATGAGTTATGATGAAAGAAACCGTGAGTTGTGAGGGAGAAAACTATGACTTAGTTTTTTTAACAAATCAAGTCGGCTCGAAGTACTCGGCTCATCCTAACTATATAAGCATCAAAAAAAACGAAACAGATAACTTGGTAAGCTTCTGTTTCGGATTTTTTCTTTATTCTTCCTTAATCTTCCAATCGCTGATAGTGCGCTGGGTGCTGTCAATTAGATTTCTATGAGTATAAAATTTAAGTGTTAAAACTAAGTTAAAACAGCGTTTATTCCGCTACGAGCGATAAAAAAACGTTTTCGTAGCGAAATAAGCGCTGTTTTCTTTCGCTATTTCCGAAATTAGTTGTATATTTGCAGCGAACCAATTGGGTATGATTATGTGTGAAATAATAGGTAGAAAAAAGGAAATAGCAGAACTGAAGCGTTGCTACGAAAGTGGTAGGGCTGAGTTTGTGGCTGTGTATGGGCGTCGCCGTGTCGGTAAAACATTCTTGATTGATGAGGTGTTTCACGATGATATGGTGTTTCATCATACAGGATTGTCGCCTTACGACCGTCGTCGGAAGGTAACCTTGAAAGACCAGTTGCAGAATTTCTATTTCTCGCTTCTTCGTCATGGTATGGAGGATATTGCACAACCTAAGTCGTGGATGGAGGCTTTCTTTTTGCTGGAACGTTTTTTGGAAACTTGCGATAATGGGTCCCGACAGGTGGTGTTTATTGATGAATTGCCATGGATGGATACGGCACGTTCTGGTTTTCTTACGGCATTAGAGGCATTCTGGAATGGTTGGGGCAATATGCGCCACAATCTGTTGCTCGTAGTCTGTGGTTCTGCCACCTCCTGGATGCTTGATAATCTAATCAATAATAAAGGAGGATTATATGGCCGTTTGACAGGCGAAATCAAACTGTCGCCGTTTTCATTGAAAGAATGCGAGGAGTTTTATCAGAGTCGTGGCATCAGAATGTCCCGTTATAATATTACGCAGGCTTATATGATTATGGGCGGAATTCCTTTCTATATGAATTTCTTTAATCCTTCCTGTAGTCTGGCTCAGAACATAGATGCCTTGTTCTTTGTCCGCAATGCGAAGTTAGGGGATGAGTTTGACAGGCTTTTCAATTCTGTGTTTGATCATGCCGAAGACTGTATGAAGATTATCCGCTTTTTGGGTACCAGGCATGCTGGTTTCACTCGTAAGGAGATAGCAGAACATATCGGTATGAATCCGAATGGTGATTTTACCAAGATGTTGAAAGCCTTGATGGGTAGTGATTTTGTGGTGAAATATACTCCTTTCGGTTTCAGTCAGCGAGAGGAGTATTATAAGCTTATTGATTCCTTTTGCTGGTTCTGGCTTCATTTTAAGGAGAAGAAGGCTGTAAATCAAACTGATTACTGGCAGCAGCATTTGAAGGAAAGCGATGTTGCCTCATGGCGTGGCATTGCTTTCGAGGAGGTTTGTTTGCAGCATATTTCACAGATAAAATATGCTCTTCATATAGGTGCAGTATCTTCGCAGGAATCTTCGCTTATAGTGAAAGGAAGCGAGGAGGCTGATGGCATGCAGATTGACTTGCTGATAGACAGGGCTGATGATGCGGTGAATGTTTGTGAGATGAAATTTTATAAGGCTCCTTATGCCGTTACCAAGGGCTATGCTCAGGTGCTGAATAGTCGTTTGCAGGCTTTGGAAGAAAAGAACCCTACCAAGACATTCCTCCTTACGTATGTGGGAAATTCCGAACTGGTGAGTAATGAATACTCCGATATATTCCGGGCATCAGTAACACTAGATGATTTGTTTATTTGATGAATGGTATTTTAGAGTGTAAAAATGATAAAAATGAAGAGAAGAGAATTCGTGTTGTTGAGATATTCCGTGTTCTTCACCTTATTATATATATTAGTAGGGTGTACCGAAAATCGGGTACAAATGCAGAGATTACAGGTTATAGACAGCTTGATGGAAGCACATCCTCAAGCAGCCTATGATAGTTTGTGCCGTTTTGATTCATTGGAGGTACCGGAATACCCTGAAATATGTAAAATAAGGCATTCTGATATCCCGAAACTTGTAAAATAAGGAATTCTATGTAGTTAAAAACTTGTAAAATAAGGCGTTCTTCATTATTTTTTCTTATCTTTGCATCCAGAAAAAGTAAGAGGTATTATGCTGGATAAGAGAAACTTAGAACAGATTCTTTCTGATCAGCAGGAAGAACTGGAGATACGTAGAGGCGAAACTTTGTGTCATCGACCAGAAGAGGCGCAGATAGACTTGGGCAGTACGCAGGCTCAGGTCGTGATAGGTGTGCGCCGTAGCGGCAAATCTACTCTATGCTTCCAGGCATTGGAGAAAGCAGGTGTGAAATACGCTTATGTAGATTTTGACGATGAGCGGTTGGCTAACATCCAGGCAGAAGATTTGAACGATGTTCTGGAAGTACTGTATAAGATATATGGTGATTTCAATTATCTGTTTCTTGACGAGATACAGAATATCGAGGGCTGGCACCTTTTCGTGAATCGTATGCTTCGCAGGCGGATGCATGTCATCGTAACAGGTTCTAATGCCAAACTTCTGAGCAGCGACCTGGCTACTCATCTCTCGGGGCGCTGCAAGGAGATACCTTTGTTTCCATTCTCCTTTTATGAGTATTGTCTGATGAAAGAGGTGGATACGGAAGGAATGACTACCAAGGTACAGGCATTCAGGAGAGCTGCCTTCGATCATTATCTGAAACAGGGAGGATTTCCTGAACTGCTCGTTATCGGCGAACACCAGAATTATGTGAAGAATCTGGTAAGCAATATCCTGCAGAGAGATATTGAACAGCGTTTCAAGATTACCTATCAGGCTACCTTCGAGCAGTTGGCTCATCATCTGCTCAATGTGGCTCCGCTCATCGTGTCTTCTTCGGAACTGTCGGTTACACTGGGGGTAAAATCGGAACATACCATCAGGAATTATATCGGATACATGAAGCAGGCTTATCTGCTGCTGGGGCTTCAGAAGTATTCTGCCAAGAGCAAGATGAGAATAACCCAGGAGAAGGTGTATCCCATAGATGTGGCATTGATGGATCAGAGAGATAATGCACTGGTGGGAGAGAACCTGGGATGGAGATTGGAAACCATTGTTTATCTGCAGCTGGTTAGAACTTATAAGCCGCAGGGGTATGATATCTATTATCTGAACGACCGCTCGGGCGAGTGCGATTTCGTGGTTTGCAAAAACAATCAGGTGAAACAAGCCATTCAGGTTTCGTATGACATCTCTTCACCCAAGACTCGCAAACGGGAGATTGAAGGATTACTTCTGGCTCATCGCAAGACGCAATGCACCGACCTGCTGCTGCTCACCGACCATGAGTACAACCAAGTTACAGAAAAAGGCCTTGACATCAAGATACGACCGGTATATGACTGGGTTGTGGAAATGGGGAAGAGGAAATAGAGAAAAATCAATCGCAATATAAGAAATGAATAAATTAAAAGCATTATTGGGCTTCGACCCGAAGACTACTACGGTTAAGACTGAGTTGACATCTTCCTGCTCTTCAATTATGCTTTCGGATAAAAGAAGCGATAGATAAAAATAAGGCGGCAATCTGCATCGCGCAGGTTGCCGCCTTCCATTTTCTAACTAACTTTCTTATCAACTATTCAAAATGGATTTTATGATGGAGTTGTCTAGGGCTTAATGCCCTAGACGTAGCTTGTTTCTTACTTCAAACGGATGATATTCAGCGAGCTGGCTGGAATCTCTACCGTGGCACCATTCTTCTCTGTAGTTACGTAGTTTTCTACAGGATAGATGTTGGTAGGATTGTCGATGGTGTTCTCCTCCAGACCGTTCTTGGCTGAAAGGCGGATGAGCTTGCCAGCCTTAATCTCCTTACCCTGAAGATTGATCTTCGCTGTGGTGTGCTCGGTGCTGGTGTTGGCAATCTTCAGGATTACCTCGCCCGTCTGCTCGTCGAGTGTAGCTGTAGAGAAGATGCCTGGAAGGGTGTTCGCCTTCAACTTGGTGGCGAATACCTCCTTGCCATCCAACTTGGCGAAGATGCTGTCGCCTACTACCTTCAGCTCGATATCATACCATTTTCCGGTTTCAATCTTGCCTGGACAGGTAGCAATCTGACTCTTGGCACCATTCACGATAGACTCCACGCCGTGCTGGGTATTGTTCCAGCCACCAAGGTTCAACCAGCAGTAGTTGTTCTTATCCACGTAGTTGAAGATGATGAGGAAACCCTCGTTTCCGGCATCCTTCTTCGCGCGTACCTTATATATATAGCCGTTGCTGGTAATCTCGCCCGGGTTCAGACGGATGCAGCTCTCCTCGTTGCTGGTCTGCTTGATGAGGCTGCCCTCAGCCTTCCACTGTCCACGGATGTCGGTAGGCAACTCCTGCAAGGTCATCGGCAGCGCCTTGCCGTTCTCATCGCTGTAGCCCTTGTCCTCGAAAGAAACCTGGGTGCCCCATGTTCCCATGCCCACACGGCAGATGGCTGGCTTCACCTGAGTCTGCTCATACTTGTATGGATTCTCCTGGTTCACCTTCAATACACGGGTACCGATGTTGTTCGCCATCACGTTCTGAACGTAGTAAGATGGAGTTCCGAATACCTTGTCAGAAGTATATTGAATCATATCCGGCGCCCACATACGGTTGTTGAGGTTGGCGAAGATAGGAGCGTAGGATGCCATGGTCACGATGTCAGAGTTGTTCTCGATGCCCATCATATAGACAGCCTCACCGAGTGCAGCATCGAGCGAACCCATATTGCCGAAGCCCTGGGTTACGGCATATTCACCTACATAAATCTCGCTGCCCTTACGGTCGTAGTTATCATACTTGTTGAAGTTCTCGGCAAACCAGGCAGGATTTCTGTAGTAGTGCTCGTCGAGGAGGTCTACGCTCTCGTTGCTTTCCCACTTAGGATTGTCATCGCCCCAAGCCACCACGTTACCGATGAGGTGCATCTTAGGATATTTTGCCAGAACCGCATCCTTGAACTTCTTGAAGCGCTCGTAGTAATGGTCGCTCTGAGCCGCAGGATCCGGCTGGTTGTTCTCATTACCAATCTCCAGATACTCGATATTGTATGGTTCCGGATGACCGTTCTTAGCACGGAGCGCACCATATTTAGAGGTAACAGGACCGTTGGCATACTCCAGGGCATTCATGCACTCATCAATCCAAGGCTGGATGCTGTCTACAGGAGTCATACCGCCGTGCCACAAACCTACGTTTACAACATAGAGAGGCTTGGCGTTCAGATCCTCGGCAAGCTGCAGATACTCATCGAATCCCATACCATCGCTGGTACGGTAGCGCCAGTTTACGTTCTTATGGCCCGGACGTTCCTCGATAGGACCGATAGTCTTCTCCCAGTGGAAAGCATTCTCAGGAGATTCCTGTCCCTCTACGTAGCAACCGCCAGGGAAGCGGACGAACTTAGGATGGATGTTATAGAGAAGCTGAGCCAGGTCAGGGCGCAAGCCATTCTCGCGATTCTTGAAAGTAGGAGGGAAGAGGCTTACCACATCGAGAACGATGGTACCTTTTCCGTCGGCTACGAGTTCAAACTGAGCCTTGGCGTCGTTTCCGTTGGCTGTCAACTCTGCCGTATATTTGGTCCACTTCTTGCCAACCTTGGCATTGAGGGTGGTTTCTGCGTAAACCTTGTCGCCCTTGGCGTTGGTGAGGCGAGCCTTCAATCCGCCCTTGTAGCTACCCTTAGCCCAGAAAGAGAGTTTATAGGTTCTGCCCTGCACGGCGTTGATTCCCCAGAAACCCTCATTGATGAGAGAGGCTGTAGCTGCAGGCTTGGCAGCGATGGTCAATTGGAGTGCCTTGCCCTGTGCATTGTTGAGCAAACCCTTATTGATGAGTTGTGCATTGATCTTTGCACCTTCCTGAGCGGCAGTTTTCCAGGTAGGAATATTCTTGTCATCGTCTTCGAAAGAACGGTTGCTGATGAGTTCGGCATAGAGACCGCCATCTGCAGCATGGTTGATATCCTCGAAGAAGATACCATAGAGGTTAGGAGATACCTTGATACCTGGGTTAGAGGCATCTACATTGATGGAAACCTGTGCGTTGGATGCCAAAGCAGAGGCCAATACTGCTGAAAGTAAAATCTGTCTTTTCTTATTCATTTCTTATTCTTAGGTTTGTTTGTTTACTTGTTGGTTGGCATGAAATCAAGCTAAGTCTGAATTCATGCCGCTATTAATACACAGTTGCAAAAGTACACAAAAAACACAAAGAAGAGGTGGACAAAAAGCGAATTATAGTGTAAAAGGTGGATTTTCTGATGAAAATCCACCTTTTGTTTATTGTTGGTAAATAAAATCGGTTTTAATATAGTAATACCAGTCCGGCAAAAGCCGAGTAGAGTATCATGCGGATAGGATTGATCTTCATCACCTTCACGCCGATAAAGGTGGCAAAGAAGAGGGCGATGGAGATGTAGAAATGCCAGGGATTGGCTGGCGTAGAAAAGTTCTCGCCATTCATCAGAAGTAGGGCTGCGGCTCCTACCAGACCGACAATGGCTGGGCGAAGACCGATGAAGATGCTCTGGACGGCTAAGGTGTTCATATACTTGTACAGCATCTTGCTGATAAGAATCATCAAAACCAAGGATGGGAGAACCAGCGCAAAGGTCGCCATGGCACTTCCGAGTACAGCCATCATGCCACTCATGCCGGCATTATGGACAGCTGTATAGCCACAATAGGTAGCGGTGTTGATACCGATAGGTCCTGGTGTCATCTGCGAGATGGCGACGACATCGGTAAACTCCTGCATCGTCATCCAATGATACTGCGTAACAACCTGTCCCTGAATCAGGGATATCATGGAATAGCCACCTCCGAATCCGAAGATGCCTATCTGAATGAATACGATGAAAAGCTGAAAAAATATCATCATTATGTTTTAAGCTATTTACTTTTTTACCTTTTTACTTTTTTACCCTTTTACCTTTATTCCGTTGGCTGGATAAACTGTCCATAGATGTAGCCACCTACGGCAGCTGCGATAATCACCCAGATTGGGTTGACGCCCAAAAGCCAGATCAGAAGGGCGGATAGAATAGGAATCCAGCAGTTGACGAGCGAAATACCGGCACTCTTGGCAAGCGAGAATGTAGGTACGGCTATCAATGCCACGACGGCAGGACGGATGCCTGCAAACATGGCAGCAACTACCTTGTTGTCTTCAAACTGATGGAAAAACATAGCTATCGCTAAGATAATAAGGAACGATGGCAACGAAGCGCCGAGGGTGCAGACGATGGCTCCCGGTGTCTTTGCCAACTTATATCCGAGCAGGGAACTCATGTTGATGGCCAAGGCGCCCGGACAAACCTGGGTAGTAGCAATGGCATCCAAAAATTCCTCCTTCGTCATCCAATGATGCTTGTCGACGACTTCGGATTCTATAATAGGAATCATGGCATAGCCACCACCAAAGGTGACTATGCCAATCTTCATAAATGCTTTGAATAATGTAAGATAACTTACGCTATTATTCATTTTTTACCTTTTTATTTTTTTACTTTTTCAAAGCTCTTTCTTCAATCCACTGACGTGCATTGACAAATGCCTCAATCCAAGGAGTTACCTCGTCGTTGCGGCGATCGGCTGGATACCAGGCGTTCTGCCATGGGAAGATGGCACGCTCCAAGTGTGGCATCATAGCCAAGTGGCGACCATCTGCAGAGCAGATACCTGCTACATTGTAGTCACTGCCGTTAGGATTACCTGGATACTCAGCGTAGTTGTACTTCGCAATGATGTTGTAGTGATCCTCTGGCTCTGGCAAGTAGAAACGGCCCTCGCCGTGAGCTACCCAGATACCGAGCTTATCACCGCTCAGGCTACCGAACATCACACTGTCGTTCTGAGGAATAGTCAGACCGAGGAATGTACTCTCGAACTTCTTAGATGTGTTGTGGCAGAGGTGTGAACGATGCTTGTGCTCAGGATTGATGAGGTTCAACTCAACCATCAGCTGGCAACCGTTGCAGATACCGAGTGAAAGGGTATCCTCACGGGCATAGAACTTATCGAGAGCCTCCTTAGCCTTAGGATTGTAGAGGAATGCACCAGCCCAACCCTTGGCAGAACCGAGAACATCGGAGTTAGAGAAACCACCGCAGAATACGATAAAGTTTACATCCTCCAGAGTCTCACGACCGGAAATCAAGTCGGTCATCATCACATCCTTTACATCGAAGCCGGCGAGATACATAGAGTATGCCATCTCACGCTCACCATTGGTACCCTTCTCACGGATGATGGCTGCCTTGATGCCAGATGGCTTGCGACGGTTGGCGTCGAGGCTGTAGCTAGCGAGAGTTCCCTTGAAGCCGTAACCGAAGTTCATCTCGATAGGCTGCTTCTTATAGTTGGTGTAACGCTTCTTAGCCATACCGTTCATGCTCTGCTTGCGGTCGAGGAGGTAAGAGGTCTTATACCAGTCGTCGCGCAAAGCATCGATATCGAACTCGTGCTCGAAGCCTTCCTTCTTGATGATAATCTTGCGGAGCTCTGGAGCTGGATAACCAATCTTGGCATAACCGATACCGTTCTCATCGAAGAATGCTTTCAACTCGTCCTTGTGAGCATCGCTTACCTGGATGACAACACCTGGGTTCTCTGCGAAGAGAGTCTTGATGATGTCGGCATCTGCGATGTCGTGGAGGTTGATCTTCATACCACCCTCTACGTTGGCGAATGTCATCTCGAGGAGAGTTGTAATCAAACCACCGGCGCTGATATCGTGACCAGCCATTACCCAACCACGGTTGATGAGTTCCTGTACGGCGTTGAAGCAGTCAACGAAGTACTCTGGGTTCTTGACGGTAGGAACATCGCTGCCCACCTTGCCCAGACTCTGAGCGAAAGCAGAACCACCGAGACGCTGCTCGTCGAAACTGAAGTCGATATGGTAGAGGCTAGAGTTCTTGTCGTTAACGAGAACTGGGCTAACCACCTTCTTGACATCTGAAACCTCACCACCGGCACTTACGATAACGGTACCCGGAGCGATGATCTTCTCGCCGTTAGGATACTGCTGGGTCAAAGAGAGAGAGTCCTTACCTGTTGGTACGTTTACGTGGATGGCGCAGCAGAAGTCTGACAAAGCCTTCACACCCTCGTACAGACGGGCATCCTCACCCTTCTGACTGCGGCAAGGCCACATCCAGTTGGCTGAGAGGCTGATGCTGTCCATGCCATCTGCCAATGGAGCCCATACGATATTAGTCAATGACTCTGCTACAGAGAGTACTGAACCTGCCTTAGGATCGGCAAGGCCAGCCTGAGGAGCATGACCCATTGCTGTTACGATACCCTTCTCGCCACGGTAGTCGAGTGCTACGACACCACAGTCTGAGAGTGGCAACTGAATCTGACCCTGACCCTGCTGACGGGCAATCTTACCTGTTACGGAACGGTCTACCTTGTTGGTCAACCAGTCCTTACAAGCCACAGCCTCCATCTGGAGAACACGCTGCAAGTACTCGTCGAGGTTATCTGCAGAATAAGTTACATCTTCATATTTACGCTCTACGGTCTCATCTACCATCACAGTCTTAGGAGTATGACCGAACATCTGAGCTACATCGAGGTCGAATGGCTTCACACCATCAGCCTGCTTGAAGCTGAAGTGAGCATCGCCAGTAGTCTCACCAACCACGTACATTGGAGCACGCTCACGGTCGGCAATCTTCTGAACCTCGCTGATATACTTCTCGTCGATGAGCAAGCCCATGCGCTCCTGGCTCTCGTTGGCGATGATTTCCTTGGCGCTCAAAGTCTTGTCGCCGATAGGCAACTTAGACATGTCGATTTCGCCACCGCACTCTTCTACCAACTCAGAGAGACAGTTCAAGTGACCGGCTGAACCGTGGTCGTGGATGCTGACTACTGGGTTCTCATCGTTCTCAACGAGTGCACGAACCAGGTTGTAGGCACGCTTCTGCATCTCAGGGTTGGCACGCTGAACAGCGTTCAACTCGATACCATTGCTGTAACGGCCTGTATCTACAGAAGAAACAGAACCACCACCAAGACCGATGCGATAGTTGTCACCACCTACTACGACAACCTTATTGCCCTTCTGTGGCTCACCCTTCTTGTAGTCACGCTTCTTGCCGTAGCCTACACCACCAGCAAGCATGATCACCTTATCGTATGCATACTTCTCACCATTCTCCTCGTGCTCGAATGTAAGCACAGAACCAGTGATGAGAGGCTGACCGAACTTGTTACCGAAGTCTGATGCACCGTTGGAAGCCTTAATCAGAATCTGCTCAGGAGTCTGATAGAGCCACTTACGAACAGGCATGATGTCTTCCCAGTCGCGCTCAACATCGCTCTTGCCGTTGTCATCCTTCAGGCGAGGATAAGCAGTCATGTAGCAGGCTGTACCTGCGATAGGCCATGAACCTACACCACCACCCATACGGTCGCGGATTTCACCACCCGTACCGGTAGCAGCACCATTGAAAGGCTCTACGGTAGTAGGGAAGTTGTGAGTCTCAGCCTTCAGAGAGATAACACTCTCGATATCCTTCACCTGGAAGAAATCGCTGGTAGTCTGATCGGCTGGAGCAAACTGCTCGATAACAGGACCCTGAGAGAAAGCCACGTTGTCCTTGTAAGCAGAGAGAATCTTGTTAGGATTCTCGTTGGTGGTCTTCTTAATCATGTTGAAGAGAGAAGACTCCATCTCCTTACCGTCGATGATAAACTGGCCGCCGAAAATCTTGTGGCGGCAGTGCTCTGAGTTGATCTGTGCGAAACCGAAGATTTCGCTGTCGGTGAGAGGGCGTCCGTTCTCTTTCTCCAGCTTGTGGAGATAAGCCATTTCGTCCTCGCTGAGGGCAAGACCCTCTTCCTCGTTATACTTCTCGAGGTCATCGACGTACTTGATAGGTTCTGGCTGGTGGTTCACGGTGAACACATCCTGCCCGATACCGTTGTACATACGCTGGAGCATAGGGTCGTGCTCAGCGTCTTCGCTATCTACAGGGAAGTACTCCTCGATACGCGAAATGCCGTTAAGACTCATGTTCTGAGTAATCTCAACGGCATTCGTACTCCAAGGAGTAATCATTTCACGGCGTGGGCCGACATAGAAGCCCTGCAACTGCTGGGCGTCCTCTAAAGTCGCGTCACCATAAAGCCAACAAAGTTCATTGATTTCGTCCTGAGATGGTTTGTGGTCAATCTCGGTCGCAATCACACTCTTAGATGGAGTTCTAAAAAAAAGAATCATACTTGCTTTCTTTTATATTATTAATGTATTTATTTCTTTTCGAGTGCAAAGATAGTGCAATTTCAAGACACTACAAAATAAAACTCTGTTTTTTATGTTTTTTTTGTTGAGATTTGGGCTATTCTTACCTTAAGAGGCTACATTTGACGGTTTAGCTATAAGAAAAGTGCTTTCTGTTGCCTTTTTTGGTTAAAAAGGTGATAAATAAAGATTTAGAGGTTAAAAATGTCTAAATGCATTTGACAAATATTGTTTATTCGAGTCTTATCTGTAACTTTGCAAGTGAAAGAAGTGAATCAGTTTCTATAATGCCCTAAAATGTAGAAGCTTCCGGATAACAGATAAAAGCCGGGAGAACTTTAATATAATAGGAGGTAGAAAGCGACGTTAATATACTATAATCAATTAATAATAACAAGAAAATTTAAATTAGTAAGAATATGAAACAGACAAAGTTAATGGTAATGGCAATGATGGCTGTAGCTCTGATGGCTACAAGCTGTGCAAGTAAGAAGGATCTTCAGAATTGCCAGAATGAGAATAAGGAATTGTCAAGCAACTATCAGGCTACCAAGGAAAAGCTGGCAGCTACAGAGGCTAGTCTGGCAGCAGCCCAGGAGCAGCTCGCTACTGCAAAGAGCGATTATGCTAAGTTGCAGAACTCACTTGACAAGAGTTTGAACAATGCAAGCCAGAACAACGTGAGCATTGAGAAACTCGTTGACCAGATCAACGAGAGTAACCAGTATATCCGCCACCTGGTTGAGGTAAAGAGCAAGAGCGATTCGCTCAACATGGTTCTTACCAACAACCTGACCCGCTCTTTGAGCAAGGAAGAGATGAAGGAGGTTGATGTTCAGGTTCTGAAGGGTGTAGTTTACATTTCTCTGGCTGACAATATGCTCTATCAGAGTGGTAGCTATGAGGTGAACAGCCGTGCTCAGGAAACATTGAGCAAGATTGCTAAGATCATCACAGACTACAAGGATTACGACGTGCTCGTAGAGGGTAATACCGATAACGTACCAGTAAGCACTACAAGTGCCAAGATGAAGAATATCCGCAACAACTGGGACCTCTCTGCTCTCCGTGCAGCTTCTGTTGTTCAGTACTTGCAGGATCACTTCGGTGTAAATCCTAAGCGCCTTACTGCTGGTGGCCGTGGTGAGTACAACCCTGTAACAACTAACGATACAGAGGTAGGCAAGCAGCGCAACCGCCGCACTCAGATTATCATCACTCCTAAGCTCGACCAGTTCATGGACTTGATCGATAAGGCTCCAGAGGAGAAGTAAAAAGGCTATTTAAAGGTAAAAAGGTAAAAGGGTAAAAAAGTAAAAAGGTAAATAAGTAGAGGCATCAATGAGTTTTCGGGCTCATTGATGCCTTTTTAGGTATAAATATACAGATTTTATGTTTTGAGTACGTAAAAAAGTACTTTTTGTTATCATTTTGCTAGAATTATTCTTAATTTCCTTTCTTTTCTTGATTATTTTTATTAATTTTGCAGGCAAAATATCAAGGGGCCACTTGGCTGCCCTGATCATTGTACATTGTAAATTATTAATTATACATTATATTGTGTTATGGAAAAGATTAAGATGACAACTCCATTGGTAGAGATGGACGGTGATGAGATGACAAGAATTCTCTGGAAGATGATTAAGGATGAACTCATTCTTCCTTTCGTTGATTTGAAGTCTGAGTATTATGATCTCGGTCTGCCTTATCGCGACCAGACCAATGACCAGGTAACCATCGACTCTGCTGAGGCGGCTAAGAAATATGGCGTGGCTGTGAAGTGTGCTACTATCACTCCTAATGCACAGCGTATGGACGAGTATAAACTCCACAAAATGTGGAAGAGCCCTAATGGAACTATCCGTAGCATCATGGACGGTACCGTATTCCGTGCTCCTATCACCATCCCAAGCATCCACCCTTGTGTAAAGAACTGGGAGAAGCCTATTACCATCGCCCGTCATGCTTACGGCGATGTATACAAGAGCGTGGAACTTCGTGCTGATGAGCCAGGTACAGCCAAACTCGTGTTCGAGGGTAAGAGTGGCAAGAAGCAGGAGATTGAGATTCATTCTTTCGATGGCGCCGGCGTTATCCAGGGCATGCACAATACTGATAAGAGTATCCGCAGCTTTGCTCACAGCTGCTTCAAGTTTGCCATTGATACCAAGCAGGATCTCTGGTTTGCTACCAAGGATACCATCTCTAAGACTTATGATGCCCAGTTCCGTAAAATCTTTGAGGAAGTATATGAGAGCGACTATAAAGAGGAGTTTGCAGAACTCGGTATCGAGTATTTCTATACATTGATTGATGATGCAGTGGCTCGTGTTATCCGCAGCAAGGGCGGCTTTATCTGGGCTTGCAAGAACTATGACGGTGATGTGATGAGCGATATGCTCAGTACAGCCTTCGGTTCTCTGGCGATGATGACTTCTGTATTGGTTTCTCCTGACGGCAAGTATGAGTATGAGGCAGCTCACGGTACCGTGACCCGTCACTACTATCGCTACCTGAAGGGTGAAGATACATCTACTAACCCTATGGCTACCATCTTTGCATGGAGCGGTGCGTTGAGAAAGCGTGGCGAACTGGATGGCATCAAGGAACTTCAGAACTTTGGCGACCAGCTGGAGGCTGCATGTTTCGATACATTGAACGACGGTATCGCTACCAAGGATCTCGTAAACCTGATGGAAGGTGTTGAGGCTAAGGCTGTAAACTCTGCCGGCTTTATCGCTGCCATCCGCGAGCGTCTGGAAAAGCGATTGGCATAAAAACAATAAGACCTGGGGTGATTAACCTCAGGTCTTATTGTTTTAGTTATTTTTAGTTTAAATCTTGATTCTTTTTCTTGCGTTTACGCAAAGCGTCTGAATAAACCTTAAACAAATGAATGTTCAGCAAGCCATACTGTGGTCTTGCCTTGCTTGTTTAATTCCTCTTTGATGATTTTACCGATTAAGGGAATTGCATTTACTTTATCTTTCATACTCTTTCAGTTGTGTTATATGCTCACTTATAGTTATATCGGGTGCAAAAGTAGTATTTCTGTTTCTAACTAGCAAAGAAACATGTAGCGAATTTGGAACACTAAGTTAAAATGTGTAACAAAATCCCCGTTTTTTTATATTTTTTTTCTCTAAAGAACTAAATGTCATGAAATTGTAACTGAATGTAACGCTTATTACGAAAGAAAAGTCGTAATTTTGCAGCGGTATTTTAAATAACATGAAATATGGAAGAGAATATGAAAAGAATACTTGTTGTTGATGATGAGCAAGACTTGTGTGAAATTCTGAAGTTCAATCTCGAAACCGAAGGATACGAGGTAGAAACAGCCAATTCGGCAGAAGAGGCTTTGGAGATGGACATTGCTTCGTTCGACCTGCTGCTGTTGGATGTCATGATGGGTGGAATGAGCGGCTTCCAGCTGGCTAAGCAGTTGAAGGGCAATCCGATGACAGCCAATGTTCCAATCATCTTCCTTACTGCCCGTGATACGGAAAACGATACGGTGACAGGATTCAATATCGGTGCCGATGATTATATCTCGAAACCTTTCTCTATCCGAGAGGTGATGGTCAGAGTGCGTGCCGTCTTGCGCCGTACGGCTGAACAGGCTGGCGATGCTGATGAATCGAAGATCATCAACTATCAGGGACTGCAACTGAATCTTGACAAGAAGACGGTGAGCATCGATGGTGAGGCTATCCCTTTCACCAAGACCGAGTTCGAACTCCTGCGTCTTTTCCTCGAAGAGCGCGGCAAGGTGTTCTCACGTCAGGAGCTTATCGACCGGGTATGGCCTAAGGATGTGATGGTACTCGACCGCACGGTGGATGTCAACATCACCCGTATGAGAAAGAAAATTGGTAAGTTTGCCAAGTGTATCGTTACCCGTCTGGGGTTCGGTTATTATTTTGATGCGTAATCAAAATGTTTAAGTTAAATAGTGTAGGTAGAAAGTTGTACTTCAGTGTACTGGCGGTGTTCCTTGTGTTCGCCGTCAGTTTTATCGTGTTCCAGCAGGCACGTGAGAAGCAGTATAAAATAGGTACGCTTACTATCAAGCTGGAAAATTATAATGAACTGCTGGCAGAAGATCTGGCGCTCTCTCCTGGTGAAGGAATTATTCTGCAGGATAGCATCCACAATAGGGATGTGACTGTGGCTCATGAGAAGTTGCAGGCTTTTGTCCGAGAACATGAAAGCAAGGATCTTCGTGTTACGCTGGTGCGCCCTAACGGTAAGGTGATTTATGACAATATGAGTTCCGACTATGATCATTTTGCCAACCATGCCAAACGGGAGGAAATAGCAGAAGCCTTGAAAAACAGGGTAGGCTCAAGCGTGGAGCGACAGTCTAAAACCCTGAAGCATGATTATTTCTATGTGGCTTCTTATTTTCCGGAAAGCAAGCTCATCATCCGTACGGCACTACCTTACAATAATGATTTGGCAAAATCGCTGCAGGCCGACCAGCATTTCATCTGGTTTGCCATCGTAGCTGTCATTCTGCTTACCATCGTGCTTTACCGTTTTACGGACCGTCTGGCTAAGAATGTTTCCAAACTGAGCATCTTTGCTTATAAGGCAGACCACAACGAGAGTCTAGAGGTGGAAGATCTCGCCAAGTTCCCTAACGATGAGTTGGGCGAGATAGCTGAGCGCATCATCAAGATGTATAAGCGCATACAGACCACCCGACGTGAACAGGATGTACTGAAGCGGCAGCTTACCCAGAATATCGCTCACGAGCTGAAGACTCCTGTAGCAAGTATTCAGGGGTATCTGGAAACGATACTCGACAATCCGCATATCAACGAAGAGATGAAGTCGCAGTTTCTGCAGCGCTGTTATGCCCAGAGCGAACGCCTTACCTCTCTGCTCCGCGACATCTCAACCCTGAACCGGTTGGATGACGGTTCGGATATGATAGATTTCGAGACGGTAGACATTACGCAGATGGTGAGTGAAATAGCCCATGAGACGGCGCTGGAAAGAGAGTCGCACAAGATGACTTTCGAGAATCTTCTTCCCGACCAGCATATTATCGTGAAGGGTAACCGCAGTCTGCTCTATAGTGTGTTCCGCAATCTTACCGACAATGCCATAGCTTATGCCGGCGAAGGGCGTAAGATAACGTTGAGTGCCAAGGAGCAGGGCAACAAGTGGCATTTCATCTTCTGTGATAATGGTCAGGGAGTTCCTGCCGAGCATCTCTCCCGTCTATTTGAGCGTTTCTATCGGGTAGATAAGGGACGCAGCCGCAAGATGGGGGGCACCGGTTTGGGTCTTGCTATCGTCAAGAATGCCGTTCTCCTGCATGGCGGAACCATCCGTGTGAGCAATCAGCAGGAAGGCGGCTTGAAGTTTGAATTTACGCTTAAGAAATAAAAATGTTTTTTGAATAAAATATCTAAGCGGCAAATATAAATAATCAAGTGGCTGATAAAGGTACTTAAGTAGTAAATATAGGTAAAGAAAGGCAAGACTTCTGAGAAACTTCTGAATGGGGTTTTACAGAAGCCTTGCCTTTTTTTGTATTTTAGGACATTTTTGTTTTCTTTTTGTAAACTTTGCTTAAATCTATTATTTCTGACTTTTTTCTATTAAAAGTGTAGACGATGTTTCTAAATATAGATGAAAATCAAGAAAAACTAACTTTTTTCTATAAAAATATCGATAAAGTTTGCATTAATTCAATACTTTTTCTTATCTTTGCACCCGTAAAGTAATGAGAGATATTTAAAAAAGTGTAAGAAGAGAAAAAATAATTATATAAAGTTATAAGAGTTGTTTAATTTTTAAGAGAGGATTTTATGGAAAAAAGATTGCTTTTCTTGTTAGTCAATCTCTTCCTTTTATGTGGGGGGGCATTGGCTCAAACGAAAGTAACAGGTACCGTAGTTTCTCAGGAAGATGGTGAACCTGTCATCGGTGCATCTGTCGTAGTCGTCGGAGCGGCACGTACAGGTACCGTCACCGATATTGACGGTCACTTCTCTTTGGAGGTACCTGCTGGTAAGAAACTTGTAGTTAGCTACATCGGTATGCAGAGTCAGACCTTGACTCCAGCCGCCAAGATGATTATCCGCCTGAAGGCAGATAACAAGAGTTTGGGCGAGGTGGTTGTAACGGGTATGCAGAAGATGGATAAGCGTTTGTTTACTGGTGCTACTACAAAAATTTCTGGCGACAAGACAAAGTTGGATGGTGTCGCAGACATCAGTCGTGCCTTGGAAGGTAAAGCGGCCGGTGTGTCTGTGCAGAACGTCTCAGGTACTTTCGGTACAGCTCCAAAGATTCGTGTGCGTGGCGCTACTTCTATTTATGGTAGCTCAAAACCTCTTTGGGTGGTAGATGGTGTTATCATGGAGGACGTAACTGAGGTTGATGCTGATGATTTGTCTTCTGGTAACGCTGAGACCCTTATATCTTCAGCCATAGCAGGTCTGAATGCTGATGATATTGAAAGTTTCCAGATTTTGAAGGATGGTTCTGCTACCTCTATTTATGGTGCACGTGCCATGGCTGGTGTCATCGTTGTTACAACCAAGAAAGGTAAAGCTGGTACAAACCGTATCAACTATACTGGTGAATTCACCATGCGTTTGAAGCCAAGCTACCGCAATTTCAATATCATGAATTCTCAGGATCAGATGGGTGTATATCGTGAGATGTACAACGATGGTTATTTCTCTTTTGAAAAGAGTTTTCGTGCTTCTAACAGTGGTGTCTTTGGCAAGATGTATCACCTGATGAATACATATGATTCGAAGACGGGAACTTTTGGATTGCCTAATACTGAGGAGGCGATGAATAGCTATCTCCAGAAGGCTGAATACCAAAATACCGACTGGTTTGACTTACTCTTCAGTAATAGTATCTCCCAGAATCATTCCGTCAGCATGTCTACTGGTACCGATAAGGCTCAGTATTATACATCTTTCAGTGTGATGAACGATCCGGGATGGTCTAAGCAGAGCAAGGTACAGCGTTATACAGCCAATGTAAATGCTCTTTACAATATTTCGACGAAATTGTCTTTCAATGCCATAGCTAATGCTTCCTATCGTAAGCAGCGCGCTCCTGGTACTACTTCACAGTCTGTAAATACTGTGACAGGTGAGGTGTCTCGTGATTTTGATATCAACCCATATTCTTATGCGTTGAACACTTCTCGTACCATGGATCCTAATGAACTCTATGTGCGTAACTATGCTCCGTTCAATATTTTCCGTGAATTGGAAAACAACTATTTGAGTTTGGATGTGGTTGACATGAAATTCCAGGGCGAATTGAAATATAAGCCAATCTCTAAAGTAGAACTCGCAGTATTGGGCGCTTACAAGTATTCTACAACGACCAATGCCGCTACCATTACTGACCAGAGTAATCAGGCTTGGGCCTATCGTGCGATGGATGATGCTACGATGCGTGATGCAAACCCATGGCTGTATACCGATCCAGACAAGGCAAACTCTTTGCCATTCTCTGTATTGGAAAAGGGTGGTTTTTATCGTGAGACCAAATATAAGATGAATAGCTGGGACTTCCGTGCCACAGCTAGCTATAATGATGTATACAACAAAGACCATATCGTGAACTTATTCGGTGGTTTGGAAATCAATTCACTCGACCGTAGCCGTTCTTATTTTAATGGCGTTGGCATGCAGTATGATATGGGGTATCTCCCTGCTTTCAACTATAACTTCTTCAAGCAGTTGGAGGAGGAGAATGGTCAATATTATAGTTTGGATAATTCATATCAGCGTGAGGCTTCTTTCTTTGGTACTGCCACCTATTCTTATAAGGGTCGCTACACAATTAATGGTACCATTCGTTATGAGGGTTCCAATAAGTTGGGTAAGAGTCGTTCAGCTCGTTGGTTGCCTACTTGGAACGTGTCTGGAGCATGGAATGCTCATGAGGAGAGTTGGTTTACTAAGTTAAATCCAGTTCTTTCTCATCTTACATTAAAAGCATCATATTCATTGACAGCTGATCGAGGTCCTGCTTCCGTTTCTAACTCGTTGGTAGTGATACAGAGTTACAACCCTTGGCGTCCATTTGCCGGTGACAAGGAGACTGGACTTGAGATTTATCGCTTGGGTAATGATGATTTGACCTATGAAAAGAAGCATGAGTTGAACCTCGGTTTGGATATGGGCTTTTTGAATAACCGCATTAATGTGACTTTCGATTGGTATCGCCGCAACAATTATGATTTGATTGGTCCTAAGCGTACCATGGGTATTGGTGGTGAGATCTATAAATATGCCAATGTGGCAAGTATGCGTTCACATGGTGAGGAGTTGACTATTTCCACTCGCAACATTGAGACCAAGGATTTTAAATGGAGTACCGACTTCATTTTCTCTCACTCAAAGAATACTGTAACCGACTTGGATTCACGTGCTAACATCATGCAGATGATTACAGGTACCGGTTTCACAATGAATGGCTATCCTGTTCGCTCTTTGTTCTCTATTGATTTCAAGGGATTGAACAATAAGGGTCTGCCTATCGTTGTGAATCAGGATGGCGAGGAGACAAGCTATGGTGGCGATCTCTACTTCCAGTCAACTACAACAGATTACTTGAAGTATGAAGGTCCAACAGACCCAACCATTAACGGCAGTTTCGGAAACACCTTCTCTTATAAGGGTTTAAAACTGAATGTGTTCATTACATACGCTGCAGGAAATAAAGTACGTCTTGATCCAGCTTTCAGTTCTTCATACTCAGACATGACTGCCATGCCAAAGGAATTTATAAATCGTTGGACTCAAGCCGGTGATGAAGCTTATACGGATGTGCCAGTCATAGCAGACCAGCGCATGAAGCAGAATGACAATTATATTGGTTATCTTTATAATGCATATAACTATTCTACGGCTCGCGTAGCTAAGGGTGATTTCATTCGCATGAAGGAGATTTCTTTGGCTTATGATTTCCCAGGCAAGTGGATTCAGGCCCTTCGCTTGAACAGCGTAAATTTGAAACTTCAGGCTACTAACTTGTTCTTGATTTATTCAGACAAGAAGTTGCACGGACAGGATCCTGAGTTTTTCAACACTGGTGGTGTGGCAACCCCAATGCCACGTCAGTTTACATTGACATTAAGAGTAGGACTTTAAAGAAAGAGAGATAATTATGAAAAAGAATAAATTATATATAGCATCGGTGGCTTTTGCGGCATTGTCATTGGTCACATCATGCGACAGCTTCCTGGACAAGTTGCCAGATGATCGTGCCGAGGTAAATACCGAGGAAAAGGTGACCTCTCTGCTTGTGTCTGCTTATCCAACAGCAAGCAGCAATCTGATATTGGAATGGAGCTCAGATAATTATGCAGACAATGGAAAGCAGTATAGTACCAATCAGGATATAGAGCAGGTTTATCGTTTTCAGCCACTTACAGCTCAAACCAATGATAGCCCAAAGAGTTTGTGGAATGGTTATTATTCTGCAATTGCAGCAGCCAACCAGGCTTTGGCTTCCATCGATGAGATGGGTAATCCGGCATCGCTAAAGGCGCAGAGAGCTGAGGCTTTGCTCTGTCGTGCCTATAGCATGTATCGTCTTGCTACAACTTTCTGTATGACTTATAATCCAGATAATGCAGAGAAGTGCATGGGACTTCCTTATCCAACAAAGCCTGAGACAACTGTAAGCCCTGATTATAAGCGTGGTACACTGAAGCAACTTTATGAGCAGATTGATGCAGATATTGAGGCTGCCTTGCCTGATGTGAGCGATGATATCTATACCCAGCCTAAGTATCATTTCAATCAGAAGGCTGCGTATGCTTTTGCTGCTCGTTTCAACCTGTACTATATGAACTATGACAAAGTGATAACATATGCTAGCAAGGTGCTTGGAGCAAATCCAGCCTCTTTGTTGCGCAACTATGTGCCTTTTATGTCTTTGTCTAATTCAGAGGATATAGAGAATCGGTATATTTCTTCATCAGAGAACGCCAATCTCTTGTTGATGACGGCATTTAGTCAAATTGGTAGAAATATCAGTGGTAATGAAGCGCGTTTTTGTCACAATCAAAATGTAGGTCAGTATGAAACGATTTGGGCTAAGATGCCATGGGGAAGTGGATCCAGAGACAATACTCTCTACCAGTCAAACTTGTTGTTTGGCAATGCCCGTATTCTTATCTTCCCAAAGATGTTTGAACATTTTGAGTTTATCGACAAGATAAACCAAACTGGATATCTTCATGTTGTAGATGCTGTGTTCACTACTGATGAAACCCTTCTTTGTCGTGCTGAGGCTTATGCCATGAAGAAGGATTATGATAATGCGGTGAAAGATATCAATACTTGGATTGTGTCGCATACTATGACTGCGAATGGTACGGCAAAACGCCCAACAATGACAGTTGAAAGTATCAAGACTTTTATCGAAAACTTGCCGTATGCACCTGTTACACCAAAATCCAATTTGGAGCATAGCATTCGTAAGACATTCCATCCACAGGGATTCACGGTTGAGGCTGGTACCCAAGAGGATATTTTGCAATTCATCTTACAGATGCGTCGACTGGAGACCCTGTATCAAGGTCTTCGTTTCCTTGATATCAAGCGCTATGGCATTGAGTTCAGCCATGATGTTGACGAAGAGTCTCCTATTGTATTCAAGGCTGGTGACTTGCGAGGTGCGATTCAATTGCCAGATGATGTAATTGAGGCAGGATTACCTGCAAATCCAAGAGAAGAGTCTAACAAATAAAAAATGAGTAAACTATGAAATATATAAAATTATTCATACTGATAGCGTCAGTCTCTCTGTTTGCTGCCTGCTCAGACGATAGTCTTGATTCTAAGAGTATTTTCGATACGCAGAATAAGGAAGAGCAGAATGACTTTGACAAGTGGCTCAAGACCAACTATGTGGATACCTATAATATCCGCTTTAACTATCGATATAGTGACAAGGAGACGGACAACAAGTATAATCTTGCACCTGCCGATTTTAATAAGTCTAAGGCATTGGCTATTATGGTCAAGCATATTTGGCTGGATGCTTATAAGGAAGTGATGGGCGATCAGTTTATGAAGACCTATTCTCCTCGTGTGATGCAGTTGGTTGGTTCAGCAGCTTATGATTCTCAGTCTTCTATTGTGATGGGTACTGCTGAGGGTGGCTTGAAAGTAACTTTGTATAATGTAAATATTATCGATGTTGATAATCCAATCATAGATCCAGAAAATCCTTTCGTTGACAAGGAAAAAGGTACATACGATCTGAATTACTGGTTCTTCCATACAATGAATCATGAGTTCTGTCATATTCTGACTCAGAAAAAGAATTATTCTACTGAGTTCCAGACTGTTTCTGCCGGCAAGTATCAGACTTCAGGTTGGGTGAATGTAAAGGATGAAGAAGCTCCATCCATGGGATTTGTATCCGGTTATGCCAGCGGTGAGTATAATGAGGACTTTGCTGAGATTTTTGCCCAATATGTAACCCATTCTGAAGCAGCATGGCAAAAAATACTGCGTGCAGGTATTGTATACGAAACAGATGAAAATGGCGATTATGTGCTTGATGCAGACGGCAATCCTATAGTGAAGGATGCAAGTGGCTATAAAGCTATTATTCAGAAATTTAACATTCTCAAGGAATATTTTGCCAACACTTGGGGCATGGATATTACCAAGCTTCGTGAAGTTATCTTGCGTCGTACGGCAGAAGTAAAGGCAATGGATTTAGAAACATTAAAGTAAGACGGATATGAAAAAAATATTTAACATATTATTTACGCTGATTGCGGTCTTGTCTTTCACATCTTGTTCTAACGACATAGATGAAGTGTTCGACAAACCTTCTGCAGAGCGAGTGAATGATGCAATAGCAGAGTATAAGACGGTTCTTACTTCTGCAGAGAATGGATGGCTGATGAAATATTATCCTAAGGCTAATACCAAGTATGGTGGATATAATCTGTTGTTGAAATTTGGAACAGATGGAAATGTTACTGCCATGAGCGATGCTTTGGGTGCAGACACGAAAGCCACATCACATTATAAATTGGAGCAGAGTGCTAGTATCGTTCTGTCTTTTGATGAGTACAATAAGGTGATTCATTTCTTCTCCGATCCAGCTAACCCTGATGGTATTGGTGATAATGGTAAGGGTATGGAAGGTGACTTGGAGTTCCGGGTGCTTACCGCCACTGCTGATTCTGTAGTCATGCTTGGCAAGAAGCGTGGTACAAAAATAGTGATGACTCCTATGGCGAAGGATGCCGATTGGACTGAGATCATTAATCATATAGACGATTTGGAGCAGGAAATGCAGTTTCCTAAATATACTTGCGAGGTGAATGATGTCAAGTATGTGGCAACAACAAGCTATCGTACCATAACTTTCACTAGTTCTAATGCCGAGGATGGCTCTACCACGATTCCTTATATCGTAACAGACAAGGGGATTGAGTTTTATAAGCCAATAACCCTTAATGGTATTAGTATCAAGGGATTCAACTATAAAGGGGGCGATAACTATGAGTTTGAATCCACAGATGCCGCTGTAAAGATGTTGGGCGTTGTTCCTCCTATCAGTGAGCAGGTTATCAGTGGAGACTGGTTCTTCTCTGTAGCTAATATGGGTAGCTATACTCAGGCGTATTGGAATGCTGGTAACGAGGAGGTTTCTAAGTATTATTCTCCTTGCTATTATGCTGCTTTTACCACTTCTGCGTTTGATGGCTATGTAGGACATTGGGGAATCTTGTTCAATGTGGCAGGCTATGGTTCGTTCATAGACATTACTCCTACTATCGTTGATGATGATCATATCTCATTTGCTTGTCCTGGCAAGTTTGGTGCGAATGGTCAGTTTTTCTATGGAAGGGGTCAGCTGTATATGATTTATGCACTGACTGGTGATGAGGGAACTCATGCTGCCAACGTGGCCAAGACTTATAAAGTCGAGTTGATGCAGGGTACAACGAAACAGCCTTCTTCTATAAAGTTGACTGATGAGAGTAATCCAAATAACTGGTTTGTCTTGACAACTAGTATGCCAGAATCTCTTTTTTAGAGTTCATCCATCCTGAAATAAAATTATATACATAATGTTTAATAGGATTCTTTGTGAAAAGAATACATAAAATCTCTCGTCTGGGGGCGTGCTCATTTAAGCACGCCCCTTATTTATTGTTGCAGTATAAACTGTATTCCGGAATATTTTGCCGAGGAATAAGTTGACTGTTAATCGGAAATAGTGTACTGGCGAATGAAGAACAGTTGACTAGCCGTACGCTCGCCAGTTGGCTGTTCTACTGCAACAGTCAGCGTAAATGCCTGTAAAAGTGTTGTAAGTAAGGGATAAAGAAATACTCTTCACTCTTCACCTTTCCTTCGGAATCCCCAGTGTTTATGGGCGTTTTGAGGGGTGAAGAGTTCTTGGACACTCTTCACCCACTCTTCACCACTCTTCACCTTAGCTGGTTCGGCGGAGGATGTGTCATAAATTTATGATTCACCCTTTTCTTGTTGTTGGAAGAGTAAGAATATGTTGTTGGAAGAGATAGGATATGTTGTTGAGGCAGTCTGTATCTTCGGTCGCACAACAGCTGTTGTGCGCTTGCATAACAGCTGATATGCGCATGCACAACAGGTGATGTGCATGCGATGGTCAACTGTTATGCACCAACATCCAGACTTATGACACACCCTCCTCAGGGACGCCTAGCGGTCTTGCGCAGCAATTTACGCCTGTTAGTCTTTGGAATCGGTGAAGAGTGGTGAAGAGTCGCTGCAAACTCTTCACCCCTCGGAATGCCGATAAACACAGGGGTTTCCGAAGAAAAGGTGAAGAGTGAAGAGTAAAAGCGTGTTCGCTTGCAGATAAAAAAATGGGGCGCAAGCTGTTTCCATGAAAGGAATCGCTTGCGCCCCTGATATTATTGCTTATGAGTAAATGAGCACCCTAAGATTAGAACTTGTAGATAGCACCAAATGAAATGTTGCTCGCATCTACGTTAAGTCCGAATGTTGATGAGTTGTCACCATGGTCAGGAGAATAACCTTTGTAACCGAGGAAACCTACCTTTGTGATGAAGTTTACGTGGTCTGAAAGCTTAACAGCCAAACCTGGCTTGATGCCTACCTCGTATAAATCGCCACCGCCCTTGCTGAAGCTGCTGTAACCGATTGTACCCTCAACGAAGAGGTTAACCAACTTGGTTTCTACGGCTGTGTAACGTACGTAAGGAGCAACTTTGAATGTTGTAGATTCACCTACAGGAGAAAGCTTGCAAACTTCGCCCTTCTTGATACCAATCTCGAGACCAGCTTCCCACTTGTTGTTGAACTGGTAACCAATCTCAGGCATCAAGGTGTAAGCTGTCTTGCTGTCACCATCACCGATCTTGTTGCTGGAAATACCAGCTGTACCACCGATGTAAACCTGTGCGCTAGCGCAAACTGAAACGAGAGCCATAGCAAGGCTCAACATAATCTTCTTCATAATCAATCTTTTCTTTTAATTATTACTTTCTTTTATCACTCTAATCAGGTAGCTTTATGATAGCAAAGCACATCCCAGACATGCCCTGCACTCTCTAATTCGGCGGCAAAGATATAGGAAATAACTTGAAACTCAAAACTATTTCTCAGTTTTTCTTGCAAAACAAGCCGTATTATTGATGTAAATCAAGAAAAGTAGGCATGCTGAATGTATCTAAAGCTATTTCTGCTGCAAAGCTACGATTTTTTTAGTGAAACCGCCAAATAATATGAGGGAATATTTGGGCAAACCAACTTTTTTCTCTATCTTTGCATGAACAAACAGTTTGAATCTTTTTTTATTAATATCATAAATGAATCAATTTACAAAGCAGATAGCAGCCCAGCTCAATCTGAAGGAGCAGGCTGTAGAAAATACTCTGGCGCTGCTCGAAGAGGGCTGCACCATTCCGTTTATCTCGCGATACCGCAAGGAGAAAACCGGTAATATGGACGAGGTAAACATTGAAGCCATCGCACAGGCTAACGAGAAACTCTCTGAGATGGCGAAGAGAAAGGAGACTATCCTCAAAACTATCGAGGAACAGGGAAAACTCTCGGATGAACTGAAAAAACGCATCGAACAGTGCTGGGATGCCACCGAACTGGAAGATATCTATCTTCCTTATAAGCCAAAGCGCCGCACCCGTGCACAGATAGCACGTGAGGCAGGCTTGGAGCCTCTGGCACAGCTGCTCCTCTTCCAGCGTGAGCGCAATCCGGAACAGGCTGCCAGGAAGTTTGTGGGCGATAAGGTGAAGGATGTGGAGGCTGCACTTCAGGGAGCCAAAGACATCATCGCTGAAACCGTAAGCGAAAATGAGCAGAGTCGCAATCAGATTCGCGGTGAGTTCAGACGCGGTGCCATCATCACTTCTAAGGTGGTAGCCAAGAAGAAGGATGAGGAAGAGGCGCAGCGCTTCTCCGACTATTTCGATTTCTCAGAACCATTGAAGAAATGTTCTTCGCACCGACTGCTGGCTATGCGTAGAGGCGAGGCAGCTGGATTCTTGCGTGTCAGCATCTCGGCTGATGATGAGCAGTGTCAGGATAAACTGAAGCGCCACTATGTACATGGTTTCGGTGAGTGCCAGACGCTGGTGGGTGAAGCGGTGGATGATGCCTTCAAGCGACTGCTGAAGCCTAGCATTGAAACCGAATTTGCTGCGCTCAGCAAGCAGAAGGCGGATGAGGAGGCTATTGTGGTCTTCGCCGAAAACCTGCGCCAGCTTCTGTTGGCGGCTCCTCTCGGACAAAAACGCGTGATGGCGGTTGACCCGGGTTTTGCCAATGGTTGCAAGACTTGCTGTCTTGATGCGCAGGGCAATCTGATTCATCATGAAATTGTCTATCCTCATCCTCCCCGCAACAAAAAGAGCGAGGCTACGGCTGCCATCCAGCGCATGGTAAAGATGTATCAGGTGGAGGCAATGGCTGTAGGTAACGGTACGGCAAGCCGCGAAACCAGCGACTGGCTGCATAGCATCGATTTCGTTCATCCGGTAGATATCTATGTGGTGAGCGAGGATGGTGCTTCTATCTATTCGGCTTCGAAGATTGCAAGAGATGAGTTCCCGGATGAGGATGTTACCGTGCGTGGTGCTGTGAGCATCGGACGAAGACTGATGGATCCGCTTGCTGAGTTGGTGAAGATAGATCCGAAGAGCATCGGTGTGGGACAGTATCAGCATGATGTGGACCAGACTCAGTTGAAGAAGAGTCTGGATACGGTGGTAATGAGTTGCGTGAACTCGGTGGGTGTCAACCTGAATACCGCATCGCAGCATCTGCTGACCTATGTGAGCGGTTTGGGACCTACGCTTGCCAAGAATATCGTGGAATATCGCCGCGAGAATGGAGCCTTTGCTTCCCGTGCCCAGTTGAAGAAGGTGCCCCGTCTGGGTCCTTCGGCCTTCGAGCAGTGTGCCGGCTTCCTCCGCATTCCAGGCGCTAAGAATCCTTTGGATAACAGTGCTGTTCATCCAGAGCGCTATGCGCTGGTAGAGCAGATGGCGAAAGATCAGGGCGTAACGGTGAAGCAGCTGGTAGAAGACAAGGCGCTGCAGAAGAAGATTGATATCCGGAAATATGTGAGTGCTGAGGTGGGTATGCCTACTTTGACCGATATCATGGCTGAGCTTGACAAGCCGGGCTTGGATCCTCGTGGTGAGGTAGAGAAGTTTGAGTTTGATGCCAGCATCAAGGAGATAGAGGATTTGCAGGTGGGCATGGTTGTGCCGGGCATTGTTACCAACATTACCAAGTTTGGTGCCTTTGTAGATATAGGTGTCCACAACGATGGTCTGGTTCATGTATCCCAGATGTCAAACCGTTACATTCAGGATCCTTCTGAGGTGGTAAAGCTTCATGAACATGTGATGGTGAGAGTGGCAGAAGTAGATTTGAAGCGCAAGCGCATCGCCTTGTCGATGAAGGGCGTGAAATAGAAAGGATATTCAGAATGAATCAGAATAATAATGGTGATGCTCTCTTGGCAGGGGGCATCACCAGAGATTGTATAGAGTCGGCATATTGCTTTATTCATCAAAAGCTCAGGGTTTTTGAATTTTCCACCAATCCTACGCAGCGTGATGATATAGAGTATGCCATCGCCCAGTATGTAGAGGGCATGAATCCGCAGCTCTATCTTCTTCTTTCTCAAGGCAGAACGGAATACCTTCTAGACCATGTGAATTTTGAAAAAGATATGCGCGAGGCACAGGAAAAACTGGAAGGGATGATGTAGGTATCTCTCTGCTTTAGGAGAAGGATAAAATGAGTCACGTTAATTTAAGTTGATGAGGGTGCGTCATGGACTTATGACACACTCTCTTTTTAGCCATCAAATTAAATAGTATCTACAATCTACACGAGCGCCTTTCTTCGCTATTTCGGTTCTGACCATAGAATAAACAAACTTGCGAATTTCTTTGATTTCAACATCAGGTATTCTACTTGCTATTTCAGAAATTTTGCTCATAGGATGTCTGTGTAAGTCCTCTTTGATAAGGGCTTTCAGAACATATGGTTCTATAGTTCTTAGCGTTGTGACAATATTGGATTTTGCATTCCCCTGATTTCCGCAATACTATAATTTAATGTTTTTTATAAGCACCTGAGCAACAAAAAGTTGCTCAGGATTTTTTCATGTCAGAAATTTCACTTATCTTAGTGTTGCAAAATAAAAACAAACAATATAGTAAATTAGCACATATGGGATAATTAGACTGCAAAAATTTGATGATCGGTATCCCATAATTTAACTTTTTAAAAGGGGAAATAGGAAACAACTTCCACGTTCTGTATCTTGATTTTATGCCTTTAACCGGAGTGTAAAGCAGCTGCCTTTCCCCAATTCACTATCTATGGTCAGAGTGCCCCCATGCGCTTCGACAAAGTCCTTGGAAATGGATAGTCCCAGTCCACTACCCTGTACCTTGGTGCCCGGAACTCGGAAATAATGTTCGAAGATGCTCTGGTGATAACGGGGATCGATGCCTTTTCCAAAATCACGTACGAACATTTCTATCCAGTTGTCCTTTGTTTGCCGCGCACCGATGATAATACGCCCGTTTTCTGCTGAATACCGGATAGCGTTGGAAAGTAGGTTCGTCAGCACCCAAGCTATCTTTTCACTATCAACAAACAGTTTGCCCATCTTCTCTTCCGGATATTGCACTTCTATCTGAATGTTGAACTTCTCGGCCTGTATCCGGTTTGCCTTGATGGCATATTCAATCAACTCGATAGGCTTGGTGATGCGCGGTTTCAGTTGTAACTTACCGGATTCCACCTGGGTCATGTTGAGTAATTCACTGGTGATACTCAGCAACCGGTCGCTGTTATCCTGAATGCTTTGAGCCAGTTCCTTCTGTTCCTCATTCAGAGAGCCCACTCGGCAGTCTTCCAGCAGTTGCAGGCTCATCAGAATGGCCGAAATCGGTGTTTTTAGTTCGTGAGAGATGGTAGAGATGAAGGTGGTCTTGGCGGAATCCAGTTCTTTAAACTCAGTGATGTTTTTTAAGAGAATCACATATCCTTCTTTTTGCGAGGAACCTTCTCTGCCTGTCTTCATGCACCTCATTTGGAAATAGCTTTCCTTATTGTCGGCATAGATTTTAAGGGGCTCGTTTTTAGAGGTGCTCTTTTCATCGAATGCATCCTGCAATCCCCGGAGCAATCTGCGGAGAAGGTCATTGCGCAGGGCTATCTCCTGAGCTGGTTTCAGCAAGACTTCTTCTCGCTGAAGGTTGAGGATGCTGAGGGCTTCATCGTTAATGAAAAGGATGGTCATCGCATTGTCCAGTCCGATAATGGGTTCCTTCACACTGTTGATGATGGTTTCCATATAATTCTTGGCTGCCTTTATTTCAGCCAGTGTGCTAGAGTTGTAGTCAGCCAGCCGTTTAGCCATCCGATTGAAGTTTTTGGACACCTCTTCAAACTCCTTGCTTTCGAGGTTCAACCGCTGTTCGTAGTTGTGATTGGCAATTTCCTTGATACCGTCTGTAATTTCTTTGACGGGCTTGTTGATGGAGGACGGCAACTGTTTCAACATCCAAAGGCCGCAGACAATGCAGAGACCTCCGATGATGGAGACCCATACCAATGCCCGTTGCAGACCGGGACCGGCCGCCGGGCTAGTCGGTTCGGTGGCGGTCAGAATTTGTAAGTTGACGACAGAGAGTGAAACTAACAGCACAATCATGGCTACCAGCACACCGATATTCAACGTCAGTTTTGTCTTGATATTCATAAAACAATCTATTTAACCTAATTTCCGCAACACTATCATTTAATATTTTTTATAAGCACCTGAGCAACAAAAAGTTGCCAGGATTTTGCCATGTCAGAAATTTCACTTATCTTAGTGTTGCAAAATAAAAACAAACA